>Ga0123342_1001167_pt1 | contig 43966 bp, 23 predicted proteins | sample Turbeawhitnodule_FD_89960 | JGI IMG/M metagenome (GOLD analysis project Ga0123342, IMG submission 89960) | Root nodule microbial communities of legume samples collected from Mexico - Turtle bean Mexico white nodule | ecosystem: Host-associated > Plants > Roots > Nodule | place: Mexico: Nepantla...
AAATGAATATTATTTTCATAAATTTTAATGTATTTAATAAATTTATTTCAATTTAACACCAAAATATTCTATATTATATTTTTTAATTTTTTATTAAAAATATAAATAATTATGAATATTATATATTAAAAATATTTAATTAATTCAAACCTAAAAAAAAAAATCATAATTCGTTATTTAAATATTTTTTAATAAGAAGGATAATTTTGTAAACTTACAATAAACCATCCTCACAAATCCACCCTATCATCCCTTAATCCAAACAACCTCACATATCCTCACACATCCTCTCCAATCCTCACAAATCCACTCCCTCCCCTCCTCACAAATCCCCTCCTCAATCCAAGCAAAGCCTAAGGGACCAGTACAAGGGAAATCCGTCTAGTAGGGTCGGATCTCCTCTTGAAGCTCAGACTTTAACAAATTTACCTTTGAAATTTTTGTATGACGACTGGAAGAGGGTAAGCAAACCTCTTCCAAGGGTACCGTTTAGGGATACCCATAATTTACTGCTCGTGTGCTTAGCCTTGAAGAAATAAAGAAAAAATTTTGCTTGGCGAGATGCCAAGTTATGAACACAAAATAATAAAAGCTTGGATGAATGCCCAACTATTTGGATGTAGCTAGGCAAGAGCTACATTGAGCTCGGTCAGTAGCTCATTTTCAAAAATGCATAAGGGAAGACGAAGGAGAACCTTCTTGGAAAAGGTGGCATAAAAGTAGCAAAATGGATCATCGAGGTCCAACGACTCGTCACAACAAATAGGTTCCCCCTCCCTACACTCCACATTTTTTACACACCCCTCATATTTTTTACTCATGGTACACCCATTTTCTCTCAACTCCCTAAGATGTAAATGGGTTGTGTAATAGGAAACCTCTTTTAGAAGCTCTATTTTTGCCCAGGGATACATTGAACCATGCTAGAACGCAAGCATAAATGCAAACAAAATACAAGCACAGTTCAGGCCATCCAAAGAAAGCAAATCAGAATAAGATTACAATTTAGGCAATGCAATCAGTAAGATGAACAAATAATTGGCAATAGAGATTAGTGGAGAAAAATACCTGGTACGACGGAGGTGGGTGATAACTCGACGATGAGAAGAAGTGCGAAGAAAGTTTTTTGAGTAAGAGAAGTTCTAAGAGTAGAAGTTTGCGTAACAAATAAGGGAGGAGAAAATGGGTTTTTAATTATTCGAAAGAAGAAGATGAAGCGACAGTGCTTCCTTGTCGTTGATGCACGTGCCACGTGGACGCTCTAGATTTAGTGTGGTAGGATGTCTCATCAGGAAACGCTTCGGTAACTACGCCTCACCTACCCACTACAAAAGCGTAACGTTAGTTGCCAACGCTGCAAAGACTCTTCACCCAGCCAAGCTCGGCTCGAGCCTGGGGGGTTTGTGTATTGTTGAGATTATATTCTCCTTGTTGAAATCTTGCTCTGTTGAGATTGGAGAAAACCGTTGAAGGGATATTTATAAAAAGGGCTTGAGACCCTAAGTAAATGTATGTTGTTTCTGAATACTTGAGACTGAAACTGATTTGATATTTTGGAATGCTCTCACTGACTTCATTGTCGGAGTGTGATCAACAGGTAGAGCCCCCTTTGTCCTATTGGAGCACCAAGTACCTCGAGGCACTAATTGGAGACAAATCAGAAGAGGAGCTTGCCCATTCAATCTGTCCGAGGTCTACCAACGAGAACACTTGTTATAGACTTGTCTTCCCCAAGACACCTCCCCACGGTGGATGCCAAATGTTTTTACTGGACTTAAGACAGAGTCGTTCGAGTTGGAGAATCCGATTTGAGTGAATGAGTCAATTTCTTTTAGAAAGGATTGTCGAGCTTTAGTAATAAAGTCGAACGGAAGTCCACCGGTAAAAGACTATTCAACGTTCAAATATAAAAATATATAAATATATCCTAGTAATAAGTAAATGTAAAGTATTAAGTAAGTGAGAAATACTCTTGAAATTATATTTATACACTTAACCTGGGACATCTATGACATATACGAATAACTATTGCTTGAGTTATAGAGTGGTGTTCATCTTTATAAGGGGTGGTTATAGTTACGTTGAGATGGTAATTTCTCAGTGATTATAGAACCAGGCAGTATATGATTTAATAGGAAGCCATTTCAATTTTTCAGGAATTTGTTAAGTTCAATTCATAGTTGTTTCATACAACTTGAGAGTCTTATGTTATTATCATGGAGTTGTGGCTGTCATGGGAATACAAGTCTTCGATTTCTGATGCCAATAAACCAATTCATTGAAGATTAGTATATTCTGACTTAACTAATGGAATTTTAACAAAGGCTACACAATTCTTCATCATCCGATATTCCATAAGTAGACATACTCCAACTCCACAAGAAACCGATCTGTTGGGGATCCACATATTCCGAATCTGCTTGTCCAAGTTTACCTCAATGATCCAAACACAAATTATAAAATTGTTACAAATCTCGAGCATCAAACAACACCTTGTTCGCCACATGACAAGAAGAATTAGGATCCCTAGTTGAAACTACACGCCAGCATGCATAGAAACACCTAAATCTTTCAATATTTAATTTTGATATCATAGCGTGCATGCGCAGAGATATACAGATATAAACACAGTACCTAACACGCATTACAAGTCTCCATCAATTAGAGACTTTCTCCCTTAAACAAGAAGACATACATGGCTAAGTAATCATAAATATATACATTAATTATACAGATGGGACTAGTCGTGTAAGTGTTGGTTTCACACCAAACGAACACCCACGTGGGTGCCTCGTGTGCATATCCCTCTACCAACTGCTACCACGTACGTCCCTTCTCTGCATGCCGGTGGTTCATGTATAGGACGCATCTTCATATGAACCTTTCTTTCCAAAGAGATTTAAACACCACAACAATTATTTTGCCACCATGATTCTAAACCACACTTCTCATCTGTTACAATGCCACATCCTATTCATAAAGCCATATGTGTCCAAATTATGCTCAGATATTCTTCTGAATGCACATTAATATATGTACTGTTTGTCTTGAAATGAAATATATATACTTGAAAAGATAAATAATCACTTATGACAAATATAGACAGAATAATATAAGCTTTATAAAATTTGTAAAGGGGAGTTATTTAATTTTAAATATACAACATTACTCTTTAAATGTCTTTTAACCATGCTTGAACTTCTAGTAAAAGGGTTTTATTATTAGCTAAATTACACAAGTGATTATTGAAAATCTCATATCAACTAGTGATAAAAATATTTCATATATATTATTGGATATCTCACATCAAAATAAACATATTTCATAATGTATGAGTTCAAATCTTATCTTATAAATCGGTTTTATAAAGTCGAGTTAGTTTAAAAGTTCATTTCTTAAAAAGATATCAAAGTCATTTAAAATCTATTTTAGCGAAAGTTTGTTAAATTTATCAAACTATCCGTTGTCAAACCACTATTAAATCATCCATAAATATATAGTCTCAAATCATCCATAAATATATAGTCTCATATTTGAGATGACAATTTTAACATGAGGAATATGTTGAGAATCACATCAATTAGAGATAAGTTTAAAAGTCTATTTATAATAGTCATCCTTTCAAAATTCATTTGGACCTGCAGATTTTCCTGTGACTTAGTTGAACAGATTGACTTTGATTTCTAGCTAGTGCTGGTTCACTCTAATTCCAATAATTCTCATTCAACATTCTGGTGTTTGTGGTCGAGGGTACTCAATGGTTGAGTGGGGTATTCATTCCATACCTCTTTGTCATATTCCAATTCCTCATTCCTTTATTTGCATTACAATTATAATAGAGGTCTCTTTAGGTACAGGGTGTCCACAAAAAGAAGATAATTTCATTCTTGGACATGCTACAATTTTGACATTGAAACTTCCTCTAATCAAGAATCAAATCATTTCACTTTCTTCTCTAACATGGTCACATTGAGGTTTCCAACCCATAGCCGACAGTCTTACAAAATTATTAATCATGGGTGGTTCCTACAAATTCCTTTTAAAAAAAATCGCATTACTTAATTATTGGTCATTAGGTGGGCATATTGTCTGGTTTCTGATGCCCCACTGTTGCAACCTTTAGTGGGTGCATTATGGCTACCCTAATACCATATATTGTCCACCCCCAATGCCCTGTTGCTCCACAACTAGACATCAATGGGTCAAACAATTAATAGTTTTTTCATCATAATTATATAGGTATTGCCTTAGCCACAATTCTATGAATCTTATCTTTCATTGCATAATTTGTTCTTCATATATTGTACTAGAGTAGCAACAAGCAAAACAAAAGCAACCCCACCTTTTATATATACATACATATATATATATATATATATATATATATATATATATATTAATTAGTGTATACCATGCATTATTTCCCTATATAATGGTCCCTTCTTCACCGTTCAAAGCAATCTACTTCTCTCACTCTAACCATATCCATAAACCAAAGAACAAAGCGTCTCTCACTCTTTTTTCATTTTTCCATTGTAACATGTCTTCCTCAGAGGGTGTGTTTGAGTTTGGAATGGAGTTCTCAGAGGCCAACAATGTTCTCCTCATGTCACTGATGGAAGAAACACAGGAAGAAGAGTACTATGGCGATGATAGACTTGTGAGAATGATTCAGTCATTGGAGGCAGAACTCAGTGACACTGAAATTGGTCAAATTTATGAGATGGGACACCTGGACACATCAGACAGTGAACCTGATCATTGGGTTGACATGAACATCATCTCTTCCTTACCCTTTGATGAGATGAATGCATGGATCCCTTATGGAGATAAGATGATGGAGCATGCATCCATGGAATATGAAGCTGCAAATTATATTGATGATTTTCAGTTGTCTTATGGAGTTTTCATTGAGCAACAATATAGAGAGGCTAATTATTTGGCACAAGGGCCAAGTGATGTAGTTTTCTGAAATTAATTAACATTTAACAGAATCATACAAGGAAACAAAAGACAATTAACCTGGTTTTACTTTGTAATTAGTTTGTGATGGATTTAAGTACATGTTATTGCCAAAACTTCTTATTTTTATCTTGTTTACCTTTTCTTCCTTTAATTTCATGTAATTCCCTGCTCAAAATTAATTAGAATGGATTTTTTTCGTTTACTCGATCATACTTGCATACAAGAAATATTATTTTTTATGAGAAAAAAAGATATAATAAATGTAGTCCACTTTAGAGGTAGTCCAACCCTCTTACAGAGTAAAAAAGACACACACTTCAAGAAAACTCCAAAAGACACACACTTCAAGAAAACTCCAACTGCCTACTTTATCATAACTAGCTAAAAAGCGACTTAAAATTCAAAGACTAACTCCGTCACCCTATCAACAACTATTAATGAGTACATACATATCAAAGGATATAGGCACCAATCAGAGAATGAGAAACTCACTGATGGTACCTTTAACGAGATCAAAGATCATACCTTAATCTGTGTCAAGGAGAAGTCAGAATAGTCTACCACTCCTCCGTTGAATAAACAATTATTCATATGCCTCCAAATCTCGCTTACCAATGCAATCCAAACATTATCCAAAATAAGATTAACTGAAGTTGTCGCATCAAGAATTTTGAATTGCTCGAAATGTGACACAGGAGAGAGAAGATTTGCCGAACTCACTCCTAACCAAGCGTAACAAAGATTCTAAGCTAGTCAAGTGACTCTGCAACAAAAGAACAAATGACTTGTCGACTCCTCTGACACCCTACACAAACAACAAAGGTTGCTCTCAACCTGAATCCCTCGTCTTTCCAGGTTGACCTTGGTAGCAATGTTGTTTTCAATCATCCTCCAAGCAGTGACATGAGCTGAAGAAAGAGTCTTAATCCTCTGTTTTCTCTCCCCTTAATAAATCGTAAGTCGACTTGACAGAAAACTCTTCAGATTCACAACCCTTCCAAACCCATTTGTCCTCAATCTCTTAGGCGAGGCTCTTACAGGATACCACCTCAAACAACTAGCATACCTGAGACTCTTCCCAAGCAAAAATCCCCTTATCCAAGTTAAGTTTCATTGCCAAACATTGGTGGTGATATTTATCTTTAGAACAGGATGGTAAAACGACGGAATGGGTCTGAGTTTGACTATTTCATCCCAATCATTGAAATAAAAACTTATTTCCATCTACGTTCATATATTTAATGCTAATGAATTTGTTGTCTCATTTTTATCTCTATCTAGAAACAAGTATATTGTACTTGTCCTTAACTGATTCGAATATCAATTAAATAATTATTTATAAAAACTAAAAATTACAGCAAATGAAACATGATATTATGAACTATCTAATATAAAAAGGATACACATTTCTTTTCTTTAATGTCAATTACCAAGAAAGAAATTATAATTATATAAATATAAAAAAAAAAATTATAATTATATAAATATCAAAAGAAAGACATTATAATTGTATAAATATCAAATGAAAGTATCAAATAACAAGTTGATAAATGTCAAATAATTATATAGAAAAGAGTAAGAATGTTAAATGCATAACCTAGAAATAAGTTGCATAATTAAGAAATAGAAAAATAATATAAATTTTTTTGTAAGTTACATAATAAATTTTAAAAAAATTAGTAATTTAAAATGAAAATAAGGTATAAGGATGGAAATCAGTGTTGGGACGGATATGTGGATGAGCCGGATATGTACACACTCGTCATCTTCCACTATTTAAAAAATTGTATATAATTTATATATATATATATATAGTCCTTACGCAAATTTAACTTCAAGATATTAGTTAATTCTTTTTACTTGTATTAGTTTTTAAATTTTTAGTTTATTAAATTTATAATTTTTTTTTTTTTCGTGAGAAAATAGGATTAAATTAAATTAATTTTAGAACGAATCATCATAGAGCTTTTAAACGAAACAGTACGTGGTACACTTTGAATTTTAGTTAATGCCCCAAAGTAAATACTTTTCTTTTAAGAAACGTGAGAATTATAAAATGGAAAGATAATCAAAATTTAAAAAGTTTATTAGTAATCACATGCGTAATTCTTAAAAAAATTATGTTCATATATATATATATATATATATATTTATATATTCAGTTTTCATTTGCTTCTTATTTGACATGTTTCATGTTACATACACATAGCTTAACAAAATTAAATATATATTCAGATATGTTATTTCTGATTAACTTTATTCTAAACAAAAAGTACACTCCAAGACAATCATGAAATAGAAACCAAATTTTAGAAACAAAAAATAATTAGTTACTATAGTGAGTAAATTAGAGACCATTTTAGAGGCTAAAATTCTTTTTGTTTCTAAATTAGTTTTAATTATTATTAAATGATTTCTAAATTGGTATCTAATTAGCAACCAAGGTTTTTGCTACCAAATTTAGAATCTAAATAATTGGTACTTAAAACTTTGGTAGCTTATTAGATACTAATTTAGAAATTCTTTAACACTAATAGAAAGTAATTTAGAAACCATTTTTTTTTAGTTTTTAAAATAGTTTCTAATTTAGTCATTATTGCGACTAATTATTTTTTATCTCTAAAATTATTTGATGATTTTCTTGTAATGATACATTATTTTGAGGAAAATCATATTCATAAATTGTACTTGTGCATGCCAGAAAACATATCTATTAGGGAGTCCTCAAAGGCAATTATGAAAGAAATCTTATCACACCCTAATATTTTTTTTTATTTAGATATAGGTTGAGGGGAATCACACATGTTTATTTATTGTACTCTCAAAGTCACCCATTATTCACTCCTTTTTTAAAGAGTGGTGTGGATTGCTTTTTTCTCATATGCTAATAGAGTGGAGCCTATTATGCCTTAACATAGGTATAGGTACTAGATCATAATCAAATACGTCTATATGGTAAGGTAGACATAAATATTAATTCTCAATAATTAACGTATTTTATTTTCAACTTATTATCGTAAATTTAGCATCTCCACAAGTGCTTAAGACATAAGTACTTATGTTGAATGACCTAACTCAAATAACCTATTCTTAGTGAAAGTATTGAGCCTGAAAAAGACAAGTAACGACTTGTCCCAAACAACCCAATACTTAAAGAAAGCACACTTCAATAAATATGACGAATTTTCTTTTTCTTTTTTTTGTGATGTGAGAATCTTTTGAAATAATAATAATTAGATTTATATACATTAGAATTTGAAAAATTATTCCTCCACCTCCATACCTTACCCCCACACTTCCATATTAATTGTAAAAAATCAGTTTTAACCTTTTTAAAAATTTTAAATAGCGATAAATGAAGCATAACCTCACATTTTTATAATAAACTCAATTGCACCCTACATCCCTATAGCTCCTTCTAACAGTAACACTTTCCTTTTTTTCTCCAGCCGCAATATTTAAGTGAGCAATTTCATCATTTGAGCGTGTGTGAGAGGGTTGACGAGAAGATTCCTTTGTGAAGATAAATTTTATTGAGTTTTGTACTCCATTTTTGCACCTCACTGTTTTTTTTTCTGGGTTTTGTGCTTTCCGAAAGAATGACTAAAAGTAAAAAAAAAGTTATTTTTGCTCAAACTAATAATAAAAGTTAACATATTTTTTAAATATTTTTTTATTTGATTCAATTTTTTCATTATTTGAAGAGAAATAATTTAATCATTGCAAAAATTAGCTCAAATAACTTAATACTCTTATTTATCTTGTTTTAGCATTTAAAAATAAACAATATCAAACAAATATTTTTAAAATAAAAAGGAATCAATTTAAACTTGACATTTTATTCACTATTCTTTTATAGAAAACTTTATTTCAGACATCTTGAATTTTTAGTCACTTTTCATTTATATATATATTTTTATTAAGAGGAAGTTTATGTAAATTAAATATTTTGTTAATTTTAATTTATGCTTCAATTGAAGTTGGAATTATAAAAATATTAATAATAAGCTATGGAGATATACGGAGAATTTGTCTTAGAATTACAATTGATAATAAACGTCTTAAAGATCATATCGAAATGAAGATACAAGGATATAAAAATCTTTAAAGTAATTTTATTGCTAAGTTTCTTTAGTAAATTGAGGATTGACATTGAGATGGAATTGTTTTATAGAAAATGGTCATATATGCATCTGAATTAATTAAAAAAAAGGAACAATGATATATATAATATATAACCATTCGATTGAAAAAAAATGGATTACAACAATTTTCTAAATAGTTTAAAGATTAATGTCTTACTATTTTATATTTTCAAATGAAGAAGATTTTCTTTTTCCTTTTCATCAATTGTATTCATAGAAAAGGTTTTGTATAATTAACTTCTTAAAATGTGATATTTTTTTTGTGAATACTATAAATTGGATTTTAAACTTGCCTATAATATCTTTCTATTCCCTCCTCTGCTTCACAAGTTCTGACACTGGCTGAACGTGCTTGGGTATTCGGTCCAAGCTTTCAAGTGTAGTAAGTTCGGTTATGATTTTTTTGATCAGCAAAGAATAGAATAAAATAAAGGAGGTACTTTAGGAGTACCTCAACCCGTATACAAAATCTATGAAATCCAACACTACAACCAGCTCATATATAATAACCATGAGACCCACCAGAGACTAAAAAAGAGAACCTACAACCAGCTACAACACATACACAAAAATCTCAAAATCCACTTGTGTACTCCCAAAGGAAACATAGCCAGCACCTAAGGCATCTCATTCTTCGGTACCTACTAAAAACAAAGGGATTGTGCCCACAAAAGCTTATATACACCGTTAGTCATTAAAAGATAATGGCTTAGAAACCACGTGCTTACTCCTAGTGACTCCAACACAGTTGCAACTTGCGTAAGGCATAGAGATTGCCACTTGTCAGTACAACAGACCATATGCACAAATGCCCTGTTATGTCCTTGACCTCATTCCTTCATCTTCTCTCCTCCACCGAGTACATTACCTAATCTGCAAAACTTCTCTCTTCCTTGTGTGTCCGAAGAGAAGAGCCAACTACCCTGCACCCCTTAATCTATAAGAGCCTTTTCTCTAATTAAAAAAGGGATTAATTATGTGATGAAGATCTGGATTTTTTCTAGCTCCCAGCATGCATCACGGAACTACCTTCACCCAACCAAACGAGGTCTAACCAGATTTCCACTCTTCGCTGCTCTGCGTATCTTGCGGGTTGTCTCTCCAGAGCTGCATATAAAGTCTTGGATAGATTCAGTCCCTGTTGTTATCATAACACAAGTATATTTTGTGCTCCCTATTTGTACCAAGGGAGCAGGATTATAGTAACGTAGTTGCCTTAGTATGTATTGGCATCATCTCCCACTGCTCCTTCATTCACCAGCATTGACCCCAATCACGAGATTACTATAGATATACAGTTGTTATGCCCCCTATACTTTCCAGCAACTCCTCCATCTCTTCTAAACTTCCTTGTAGTTAACCTGCTAAAATTGTTACCTGCTTACAACAAGGGTGAATCTGCCTCAGACTTACCAGGAAACAATGTCTCACATTGTTATACTGCCTCAGTATATGATCACCCCTGCCTCCACCAGTAAGTTCCATAGCTTCTCATCTGCAAAAGGGGTGTCTCTTCGCAGTGCACTGCTACATATATGTTCCCTTTTACACCAGATCAAGCTCATCGGGTACATAGAAGGCACTGATTAGGATTCAAGTGTCAATCAGAGAAAGAGTATAAGAAAGAGCCTTCCCTATGTTTCAACCATAGCCAAGAGAGAAGTTGAGCCGCTTGGAAGATTTCCTCAGAATCAGGGACCCCTTGTCTAAAAAACACATTATTCCTGTGCTCCCATATACAACGTACAATCGCTGCCCACACTCCTTTCTATACCTGATTCTGTTTCTCGGACATATGGACTAGATGAAAGTTCACAAAGTGATTGCCAATATCCTTATTATGTACTCCCAAAATACCAATCCATCTGCAACACAACATCCACACATGATGTGCGAAAATACAGTCCAAAAATAAGTGCTGGGTAGTTTCTTCTGCCAGGTTACAAAACACGCATAGAGATGAGCTCACTATGATTCCACGTGACACCAGATTCCTCCTAGTTGGTATTTCGTCCAAGAGAATTCTCCATGCAGTGATCATAACTTTTGGCAAAGCTTTGGTCTTCCATAATAAACTAAACACACCACTACTTGGTTCGGTACCTTGGTTGGCTAGCAGAGTATATGCCGATTTCACATAAAAAAATCCTCTTGGGATCCCCTCTCCATGTAATTAAATCCTTGGAGTCTTTATATAAGACTACCCTAGCCAAAATTGTCAGTAATTCTTCCTCCAAGCCCAATTCCCATTGAAACCTCTCCCTCCTCCATTTTAAGTTCCATTGTCACCCACATTCATCCCAAAAACCAATCTCACCCATTTTCATCCCTTGATTTAAGGAAAAAGAATATAATCTAGGAAATAAATCCTTGAGATTATTGTTATCAACCCAGGGATCCTCCCACAATCTGATTGAATCACCAGATCGAACTTTCCATACTATAGTTTTATAAAACCAACCTTCGCCCTCACCCTCTCTACAAATGTTAAGTAGATCTCTCCACCACCATGATTGCTTGTTCAACTGGACATGGTTATTACTAGATATCGCTATATATTTAGACTTCAAAATATCTTTCCATTTCCCCTCCTCATCACTCATCATCCTCCATTTCCATTTCGCCATTAGAGCAAAGTTGAATTTCCTGATATCTTTTATTCCTAACCCACCTTCTTTAAAGGCTTACAAATATTCTCCCAACTTACCCAGGGTATAGACCTATTGTCTCTACCCCAGGCCCACAGGAAACTCCTTTGTATACTCTTGATCATGTTACAAACCAAAACCAGATCTTTAAAGAAAGACAAATAAAACAGGGGGATGGATGTAAATATTGATTTGATCAAGCAGATTCTTCCTACCATAGACAAGAATTTCCCTTTCCAAGAACTCAGTCTAGCATTGATTTTATTAAAAACAGACTCCCAAAATTGTGCCTTCCTTAAATTACTTCCTATTTCTAGACCCAAATACTTAAAAGGAATCTGCATGGTATTGCAGTTTAAAGTCTTCGCATAAGTTATACTCAACTCGGCCTGGGACAGGTATGGGCCCATGACTGCGAGGTTGACCTAAATGTTTGGTAGTCTATACAAAAAAGATAATTAAAGTGAAAACAACAAAAGAAATAACTAAATTGGTTAAAGCATATATATATATATATATATATTATTTTAAATACATTAAAAGTTGTTGGGAATGACATGACATTGCACCCGAAATAAAGGTGCACGTTAACAAAATGTTCTTATTGTTGACTTATATTGTTAAAATTATTTTCTTGTTGTTGAAATATATAATATTATGGTTGATGAAAATTGTTGAAGGGATGTTTATGAAAGGGGTTTAAGACCCCGAGTAAAGGTACGCTCTTTCTGAATACTTTAGGCTGAAACAAATTTTATAGTTTGAATGCTCTCACTGACTTGATCGCCAGAGTGTGCGTGTGCGAGTGCGTGTGTGTGTGAGAGTGTGTTTTTTTTTGTGTTTTCAAATTTTGAGACTTATAATTAAATTATATTAAATCAAAGTATCAATATTAATAATTTAACTTAAATTATATTGTGAATGGTTAAAATTTGAAGCAAATTAATATTTTTTACGTGTAAAGCAAATGTTTTTAAACTCTCAATTTTAAACAAAACTTTTTATTTTTTAATTCAAAAACTGAATGTTGTCCATAGAGATTTTCTTCACATTTTGTTATTGTTACTATGAACTATTTTTTTTATGAACTTCCTACTTCTGTGGGTTATTTTTACCTTCAACTATATGTTCAAAGTCAAATCCTTTAAATTTCTTTATAATCCGAACTCTCTGAACTTCTCCCAATTTCTGTCTTCCTTTATAATTATCTTGTCTAAGAAAATATCTTATAAATTTTCTATTATCTATTCTTTTTTAAATTGATAATTTTATTATTATCAAGAAAATAATTGTTATAAAATATATAAATTTTTATGTTGGAAAAATATTTTATTTTTTTGTTATTAAAGCAACGTACAAAAGAGATTCTAAGTGTTAATTAAAACTAAAAAAACACTTTGTAAAAATGAGTATTTGACTAATGGTTAATATCTAGAGAGACTTCCTTACATATAAAGACGATGGAAGATTTTCATAGCAATAAGGATTTAATTTCATGATTAACTAAAGTTGTCCTTCATAATGCTGCATTAAATATTATAAACACGAGTCTAATTTTTCATGTTCAGGTACTTATATATAGGTTAATAAATATCAAATCTGCATTAACTATGTTTGTTTTATTTATTTGATGCTTACTCTCTCGTCATTATAGAAAAAGATTATTTGAAAAAAAATATTTCTTTATAATATTTTAGTAAAACCTATTTCTTCTTTTATGAATTGTATTTAGAAGAATTTGTTATTGGGTTCTCAACGTACCATCCTTTACATATTAATCATTTATATATCTTTAATTATCAAACACTGTTTATGCTTTTATTTTATTTTTAATTTCTTGTGAATCTTGCACTTAATTATTGGAAATAAAGTGAGCATATATTGTCTGGTTTCAGATATTGCTCACCTGGAATGCTTTGATTTGTTGGTCGACAAGTAGACACAAATGGGTCAAAGTATTAATATTTTCCACTTATTATTTGAATCTTATCTTTCACTACACAATTTATCATTCATATGCATTATTTGCCTATATAAAGGTTCCTTCTTCACCTTTCAAACTCATCATGCACCTTCTACAATCATAATTGCTTCTATTTCTCTCTCACTTCAACCATATCCATAAACCAAATAACAAGGGTCTTTTACTCTTTTTTTTCATTTTTCCATTGTAACATGTCTTCTTCAGAGGGTGTGTTTGAGTTGGGGATGGAGTTCTCAGAGGCCAACAACGTTCTTCTCATGTCACTGATGGAAGAAACACAGGAAGAAGAGTACTATGGTGATGACAGACTTGTGAGCATGATTCAGTCATTGGAAGCAGAGATTAGTGACATTGAAATTGATCAAATCTACGAGATGGAACACCTAGATACATCCGACAGTGAGCCTGATCATTGGGTTGACATGAACATCATCTCTTCCTTACCCTTTGATGAGATGAATGCATGGATCCCTTGTGGAGATGAGATGATGGAGCATGCAGCAATGGAATATGAAGCTGCAAACTATGTTACTGATTTTCAGTTATCTTATGGAGTTTTCCTGGAACAACAATATAGAGAGACTAATTATTTGGCACAAGGGTCAAGTGATGTAGTTTTCTGAAATCAGTTAACATAATACAAGAGAAGAGAAGATAAGATGGATTAATTTGTAGTTAAATTGTAAAGGTTTCGTTAAGTAAATTTTATTACCAAACCTTTTGATGTTATCTTTTGTTTACTTTTTCTACATTTAGTTTCATGTAATTAATTACCTGCCATAACATTAATTAGAATTGATTTTCCTCACTTCCTCAATTGTACTTCTATACAAGATATAGGTTATCTTATACAAAGTTAACTAGCTAATTGATAGTTGAAGATCTTTTAAAGCAGAAAAAGTAGTTGGTGTTAAGCTAGTTTACAAAAAAGTTATAAATATTTAATGAAATTGTATGTTGAATAGTTAATACATTTAAAATAATTTTGTATAAGAACCCCTTTCAATTGAATTAATTTTAGCGGATAAAAAGAATATATAAAATAATAAAAATAAACACATTTAAATGAATTTATTTTAAATTTAATAATAAAGATAGTATCAAATAAATTTTACTCTTTTGCATTCGGTCCTCAAATTTTGTCTCATGTTTTTTTTATCTTTGATATTTATGTTAGGTAATGATTTTCCGTATTAAACGGTTAAGTAACATTAATACATGTAATTTTTTGTTTGTTTTGGTCTTCAATATAAAATCTTTTACATTTCATTAATAAAGGTTTTTATCATTTTGATCCATTTTCTTTATTGTTATCTTTCAATTTGAGAAAACACTATCATGTTGAACAAGATGTTTTGATGTCTCCAAATTTAAGTGGAAAGCTTGAAGACCCTGTTGTTGTGTGTGTTGTCTAGTTGTTTGAAACTTGTTAATTCACTCCTTAAGATGATACAAGCTCAATTGAATCTTTAACCTTTAGAAAAGATGAGTTTTCTAGAAGGAAGTGAAATTTCAACAGGTTGAAATCTCGAATCAACAGGTTGTTTGACACTTAGTAGATTTTAAAATGATTTGGAAAAGCTTTGTCTTTGCCTATGCTGTCAAACAAAAATCAATCGGTTGTTTCGATAAATCAACCAGTTGTTTTTCTGAAAATCTTAATCGAATTTTGCTAAGTGGTTTTAATCCGTTTTTAATGATTCTAAGTGCCTTGTCTCCTTAATTAAATGATTTTGACAACTTAGTTGGTATATATAAAGGCGGTTTTACGCTCCTAATTTTGGAGCAAGAAAGAGAGTTTATCAAAAACAATTTTTCCAAGAATTGAAAGAGCTTTGATTCATTGATCAAGTGTGTGGAATAGGATTGGGTTGTACTTCTGAATTTTAAGCTTTGTAATACCCTCGTGTATTCTATCCCTTTCTCCCTTGATCATTGTATTTCTATATTTGTGTTGCCAAGGAGTGTTGTGTGTTCTTAAGGGGTTCAAGATCAACATTCTTAGTGTGTTTTGTAATCTAGGTTTGATTACATAGTGGATTCTCAATTGAGGACTGGATGTAGCTCTTGGTTAAGAGTGAATCAATATAAACATCTTGTGTGAATTTCTCTTTCCCTACACTCATTAAACTATTTTATCTTTGGTTTTCAAATCTGTTTGTATAAACAACCAGTTGTTTCGTAAAAGCAACAATTTGATTTTCTACATCAAACTTAAAAACAATTTTATATTTGACTGGACAAATTTTTCATTGATTAATTCTTCATAGCTTTGCACTTTACCTTCAATACTTGCGAAAATCTTTCAAAAACAATTCACCCCTCTTGTTTAAGACCTACAATTCTAACATATTTTGCTATTCATCCCATGCACACCTACCATAATCCGTGTTCAGAATGATTCCATTAATTCTCTCCAACAACTCATGCTCTTGTGTTATTTCCCAAAAGAATCTATCTCTTTTCTAAGTGAGCTAACAAAATGCAAAAAAAGAAAGAAAGCACACTTGTTATTTAATCACTCACGTTATCAATTAATGAATTTAATGAATGAATGCAAAGATATAGTAAGGAAAAAAAAAGAATTATCAAAGATCCAAACATATTTTTTCCTTAAAACCATATGATTTATGAAGAGTATTTAACTTATACATATATATTTTTGGAGGTATTTACAATTTAACTTTTTAAAATTATATTTAAACTTTTGTCATTTTTATTTATAAATAAATTATTTTAGTTGTATTATTTAATTTTAATTATTATGTTTTATTATATTTTTAATTTTATACGCTTCAACTTTTACATCTACTAGCTAGCAAGAGTACAACAGCTAGCAAGAGTAAAACAGGATAATATGAGCTGGTGGCTTTAAGGATAATGGTAAAGAAAAGGATAACAAGAAAAAAAAACATTTTCCTCCCTAAAATAAACTACCTAAGTATAACAAAACATCACTGAAATACACCCATCACAAACAAATTACATTTTTATATATGAGTGTCAACAGAATAAAACATGACAGCAAACATATTTCAACGGTAACCATCCATGACAAAAAGAATGTGCAAAGTTCATCTTCTTCATCATTATCCCAAATTCTCTATTCTCTTAAGTGATGATTTCTCCTTTATTTCACTTGTCAATGACTAAGTAGTACTAACACAAAAAAATTTCTTTCTTTCCTTTTTCAATAATTTATTTACATTTCACTTTTGGTTCTTATAAATTTTTTACCATCATGGACTCTTTCATTTATTGATATATTTTAAATGATCAATTATCTGTAGACAAACTAAGATGATACGTGTATTTTCTTAAAGTTATTCTTATCAAAGAAAAAGTTATATCAATATGATAAAAATAATATTGTTTCCATTATGTTAGATTTTGTATTTCTTATTTATTTTATTTTTATCTTAAGTGAAACTCAAAGAGGATGGAGTTCGACACGTATATAGTTTTTTTTTTGGTTCTTCATAATTTATCATCAGATAGGGAATGTTGAAAGAAAGAAAAAATCCAAACCCTAACCATAGGAAGACATTGTTTGCATCAGATTAATTAATTTTTTTTTTCAAACAACATGATTTAAAAAAAGTACATGTGTACTCAGTTGACATGGTTACTTCACCAAAGAAAAACTTTTCACTTCAAATAACATAGTTTAGAAGGAACCAAATGCAAAAGAAAAACATGTGTCATTCAAGTGTCACTACTTAACGGACATGTCATCACTTAATAAATACACATATAATTATCAAAACACAAACTTATTTTTTTTAAACCATATGCAAAATCCTCTAATATATGAAGAAATAAAGTTATTTAAGTCATAAATATTTTTTTGAGGTATTCACAATTTAATTTTTTAAATTATATTTAAACTCTTCTCATTTTTATTTATAAATCAATTATCTTAATTATATTATTTATTTTTCATATTCTACTATTATATTATTAATCTTATATGTTTCAACTTATATGTATATTTTATTGTCCTTGTTTCTAAGGTGAGAGAACCCACAAAATTGGAAGAGTATAGACATATTTCTCTTGTGAGAGCTTTGTATAAAATCATAATCAAGGTGTTATCTTGTCGTATCAAGAGTTTGCTACCTACGGTTATTGATAAGAGTCAATCAATATTTTTGAAAGATAGAGGAATGTTAGATAGTGTTCTAGTGACAAATGAGGTTGTTAGGGAGCTTCAGAGGTGTGGGAGGAGTGGATTATGCTTGAAAGTTGACTTTGAAAAGGTTTATGACTCGGTAAGATGAGATTTTATTTTTTATATGTTCCTGAGGCTGAGTTTTCACAATAAATCAATTAAGTGGGTAAAAGGTTGCATTAAGTTTGCGTCTGTGTCTGTTCTAGTAAACGGAAACCCCACAGAGGAATTTAACCATCGAGAGGGCTGAAGTAGGGAGATCTCCTAGCCCCATTCCTCTTCCTCGATGTAGCTGAAGGTTTGACCGGGATGGTAAGACAAGCAATCAAATTCAACATGCTCACAAGGATGAAGGTGGGGAGGAATAAGGTCGATTCTTGTGCGCTACAATTTGTTGATGATACCCTTTTCATGTGTGAGGACTCTTTCTCTAACATATTCACTATAAAAGCCATCCTAAGTTGTTATGAGTTGGCTTCTAGGCTGAAAATCGATTTCCATAAATCCAAGTTGGCAGGCATAAATGTTGATAGGAACTCCTTCGAATGCTATGCAAAATCTCTAAAATGCACTCTTATGAATATACCTTTTAAATATATGGTGTTAGAAGTTGGTGGTAATCCCAGAAAAATGGAGTTTTGAGAGTCAATTCTGAATAAAGTCAGCGCAAGACTTTGTGCCTTGAAGGGGAGGTTCCTATCATTAGCGAGAAGAATTTGCTTGATTAAATGGGTATTCACAGCCTTACCCTTTTTTTACTTATCCTTATTTAAAGCACCAAAATCAGTTTACTCTAGAATCATCAGTATCCAAAGGAGTTTTCTTTGGGCTTGGGGAAAGGATAATAAATCCATATCTTGGGTAAGCTGGGAGAATTTGTGTAAACCTTTGGAGGAAGGCGGTTTGGGGATTAAAGACATTAGAAAGTTCAATGGAGCTCTATTGGCCAAATGGAAATGGTGTTTGGTGAGTGAAAAATAAGGGAAGTGGAAAGATATTATAGTATCAAAATATGGTGCGGAATCAGGTGGATGCTAGCCTTTGCTGAAATTTCAATGGTGTTGGAGAGATCTATCTAAAGTATGTGGCGAGAGAGAAGAAATAGGCTAGTTTAAAGAAGCATTGGCATGGAAAGTTGGATCTGGGGATAAAGCTAGATTCTAGGAGGATGTCTGGGTTGCAGTGTTATCTTATTACCTTGTATCCTAAGATGCACTCTCTATCCATGAATCAGGGGCAAATAGTGGGCCAGGTAGGTGAGTGGGTAAATTAAGTGTGGCATTGGAGGTTAAGATGGAAAAGGGCTAGGTTTGAGTGGGGATCTTTGCAAGAAGAAGAAATGTTAAGGAACATTTCTACGGGCACCCTGAAAAGGGAGGTCAAGAACCTTCAAGTGTTTGTCGATGACGGGAGGATTTGTTTGATCAAGTTTGTTCTCTCTTCTATTCCGCTATTCTTTATGTCCCTATTTAAATTGCCTACTGGGGTGGCAGATAAGTTGGTAAGGATTCAAAGGAACTTTCTTTGCGGGTGGGGCGCTGAAGGAAAGAATATAGCTTGGGCTTCTTGGAAAATGGTGTGTAAACCTCGCGAACTTGGGGGACTAGGCGTCATTGATTTAAAGCTTTTTAACTTGGCTCTGTTAGGAAAATAGATTTGGAGGTTGGATTCAGATAAGGGTGATATTTGGAAGAGATTCTCGCCTCTAAATATGGTGGTTGGAGAAGTTTGAGAGAAGAAGGTAAAAGTAGCAGGAGTTCTCTTTGGTGGAAAGACTTGAGAGAGGTTTGGGCATCGAAGGGATCGGGCAGAAGTTTGAAGATGGGTTCAAGTGGAAAGTTGGTGACGGAAATGACATTTCTTTTGGGGAGGACAGGTGGCTTGCTTGTGGTGTGCTAAAGAGAGTATTTCCGAGATTGTTTTCTATATGTTCGACCAAAAATGCTAGGGTGGCTGAGCTTGGGTCCTAGTCTGATGGTGTTTGGGTGTGGCATTTATCCTGGCGCAGACCTTTCTTTGATTGGGAGAAGCCTATGGTGAATCAGTTGAGTCAAGCTGGGTTTGGGAGAGGCGGATAGGTGGGTGTGGAAGGGAAGGGGTGATCAGATGTTTTCAGTTAACTTTGCTTATTCTCTGGTGAGGAGGGATTGTGAGGTGGATCCTTCTTCGGTTTTTAGTAAGTTATGGAATTGTAAAGCGGTACCTTCAACTTTATTTACGACTTGGAGGGTGATCTAGAACAAGATTGTACTAGGGTCAATTTGGAAAGACGAGGGGTGTTGGTTGAAAGTTCTTTGTGTTGTTTGTGTGGAAAGGAGGAAGAGTCCTACCGTCACTTGTTTTTTGACTGCAGTTTTGCTTGGCGGGTATGGTGTTACTGCTATAAGTGGCTGAGAGTGTCGTTCGTGTCTCACAATGACCCTATGTCAAACTTTGCTTAGTTCAGGATGAACATGTCCTCTGCTTCGATTAATGAAGTGTGGAATACAATTTGGGTTAGGGTCGTGGGGGAAATCTGGATTCACAAAAACTCTATTATTTTCAATAGGGGAGTGGCTGACGCGTCGGAAGTTTGTACTTTGATGCAAGCAAATATTTGGTCTTGGATTTCTGCAAAATCTCGCATTGCTTCGGTCTCATTTTCCAGTTTGTGTTTGGAACCTTTGGAATGTATGCGTTTGCTTATTTGATGCTTCTTAGGACTTTAGTGTGGTCTGTGTTTTTGCTTGATTGGTTTGGAGGGTCCTGGTCGATGTTGGATTATGTTTTCCTTGTATATGGGTTGTTCCACCCCTGAAGTGGTTCGCATTTATATATTTGTTATTGCTGATAAGAAAAAGAACCTTCAAGTGTGGGAAAGAGGTGCTTCAGGGGAATTCTCTGTGAAATCACCGTACGAGCGCCTTGCTAATCATGCCATATGGGTGCAAAGAGGTATTTTCACTCAGCTCTAGCAAGTTAAAACATTCTCCAATGTCATCACTAGTGCTTGGACGATTTTGTTGGATAAAATCCCAACACGAATTAGCTTGATTAGGAGAGGAGTGATGGTTACTATGCCTTCATGCGCACTATGCCAAGTCGCGGAGGAGACATTCCATCACTTGTTTTTTGAATGCGCCATTCCACAACGGGTGTGGGCTCTTTGTTTTGGATAGATAGGTATTTTGTACGTTCAACATAAGGATTTGAAGTGTCACTTAAGAACTTTAACTTAGTGCTTTTGAGTTTGAAGAAGAATCTAGTATGGAAAGGGTGTGGGTGGAGGTTGTTAGGGGTATTTGGGAACAAAGAAAAAGTGTGGTCTTTAAACAAGTGGTTTCTGACGCGAAAGAAAATTTCCACCTGACACAACTTTGTTTATGGCTGTGGATGAAATACAGGTTATGTTCGTTCAATTTCTATATATCTAATTGGCAATTCAACCCTATCCTATGCATTAAAATCTATAAGTAAGGGGAGGGGGAGCCATAAGGGTACATAGCCTGAGGTCTACATAGCCTGAGGTCTACATGGTTATAGAGTAGTGAAGGATAGGGTGAGTATCCAAAAGGGAGTTAGGAGGGCCTTGAAGGATACCAAAGGAATTGTGTAGTCATGGGAACTGGTATTTGGAGGAGCAGAGCAGATGCAACTCTTGAAACATCATAACAACTACAAATCTACCACAACTGTCCACATAGAGTTTCATACCAGATTGAGCAATGGAAGGAAGGATGAGATAATTCTTATGCATAAAAGATCAAGGAGCAAAGAATAGTGCAAAAGTTGTCACGCTATGCATAATCCAGTGCAGAAAAATATTTGTATGCAGAGACTGAAGATGTGGCAGTGAAATTTAGTGATTTCAAATGTAGGAAAGGATAAAACTTTTATCCAGCACTGGCGATCCCAAAATGGAAGGTTTGGAGCCACTACATTGGTTTCATAGTTCTGAGGCTTTAACTAAGGCATAGGTTATGCTGATTTCTATTTTTCTATGAGGGCCAAGCCATCCCATTTTTCCTTCTTATTCTGCTTGCTATGCCCTTGTCTCTTTTTTTTTTTGCAGCACGAACAACCTTGTCTGGACATGGTTAGATTTATCTGGAAGGAGCAAGGTGTGAAATGCAATTAAGCTAGTACATAGATAGGTGGAATATTAGAAGCTGCTTGTCAGCATTTTAAGTATGACAACAATGAGGAAGAATCATGCAGTTTTGTGAGCATGCAAAAGTGTTGTATAAGGGTTGAGAAGGGGAGAGGTGCTGGCAAAGTTTTTTTTGTTCTGCTTCCTTTGCTACATAAGGGATATGGTTGAAGCCGTGATTCAGAAAGGGGTTTGGTAAGCTACAAAGCTTTGAGAAATGGTGTGGCAGTGTTTGATAGTTGTAATTATACCAAGGAAATAAAAATCAAGTTTGGGCACAATTGTGAGCTAAATTGATTGTTGCACCCCCTTTTTTCTGCATACAATTGTTGCATAATTGAAGTTTTTTTGCTACATAATAGCTGCTTACTTTTGGAGCCTAGGTGTACATGAATGACTATGTTATGTCTAGTTCTAGTACAAAGTTGGATTGGAAGAAGCTTTTCAAGCTGGAATTTGTGATTGCATTAGTTAAAACATATAATGAAATAACTTATTTTTCTCTTGTGTTATGCTAGTTTTTTATCTTGTGTTATGCTAAAGCAAGAGCCAATGTAGCCTAGGCCTTTGTGTTTGCTTTTTTTTTTTTTGTGGACAGTATATGTGGAGATGAGCTATGTATAAGGGTTGGGACACCCCTGAAATGTCATTTTTAATTTATTTATTAATTGCTGATAAAAAAAAGCTAACGAGAAGGACAATAAGAAAATTACCAAATCCTTTTTCTCACAATTTTAAGATTGTATGACGAAAGAGATTGTGAAAGATTTTTCAAAAATAGGTCATAATTAATAATATGTTCATTTTGAAAGACTAAATAACAGATTCTTGAAATATGGTTTATGTTCATTGTTGATTGATCTTGAAAACTTAAAAAGAATGCTTAGTAAAATTGTATTGGAAATATTACAATCCTTATTAATATGTTAATGTTGGTAGGGAGGAGGAGAGGGATAAAATAGGGAGGGCAATTAACTTCGTACAATGACAACCATGAAAGAAACACTAAAATCAACAATCAAAACACATTTAGTCATTCTAATTGAAAAAATAGTGACCAAATTTGTTTTCTAATACAATTAATTATTATTCTTTTTAGCAACTCAATTTTGATGATCAAGCATTTATGTGGCCGAGATATTCAATTGCAAATTTGAAACCAACTACAAAGGTGGTTACGAAGTGGTTTACGACTAGAACTTTTGTTGTCACCTCCATTATGTTGTTATTTTGATTGCAAATATATTTAGCGACCAATTTTATAGCTTTAACGACCAATTTCGGTGGTTGCTAAAATAAGTTTTCTTTTTGTAGTGTAACCCACACTACATACCATAAATTATATTTTTTTTTAAAGATAGAGGGGACCTAACCCACGCTACATGTTTTAACTATATATATATATATATATATATATATATATATTTAAAAAGGTAGAAAGGGTCTAGTCCACACTATAGGCCATAAATTATATTTTAAAAAACAGAAAAAAAAGGTAGAGAGGGTCTAGCCCACGTTACAGACTGACGCTAGGTATTAGGTGAGTTTGTGGGCTTGATCGATGCTATGTAGGTATTAGGTGAGTTAGTGGGCTTGATCGACGCTATGTAGGTATTAGGTGAGTTTGTGGGCTTGATCGACGCTATGTAAGGTTTATTACTGAGTCCAAATTCACTTTAGGTTCACTTTAAATACATGAGGCCTTCCCCAAATTTCTTTGAAACCAAATTCCTAGTTCGACAAACCCAAAATCATGCCTCCAGTTGTTCTTCAGTTGTTCCTTATTTGATTTCTTCCATCCACCATTTCTTTCTTCCCCTTTTCTTCCTTACCGTTGTTAGTGTAATAGGGAGATGTTAGAATATTAGAGACACAAATCGATTCCATTGTTTGAAATCGGGGTTTGTCTTGGCCGAACAAGTTGGGGTTAATGTGAATGCTAGTTTGGAGTTGAAGTTGGATTTTTAGTGTAGGATTTTTAAAATTAGGGACAATTTTAAATCGATTCTAAGATGAGGTTTTCTTATAGTAGTGTTTTATCCATGTTATTAATGTTCGGTGTTATAGATGAACACACAAGGTCACGGAGAGAACCTCAAGATAAAGATGAAGGGACTTTTTGATAGAGACATAAATTTAATTGCATGATTATTAAGGTGTCGACTAAAATTTAAATTATGAAATAAAATTTTGGCTGAGAAAAAAAAAAAAAAAAAAAATTTTGATAAAAATATCTAGGTATTCTCTACAGTAGTATTCTTCGTACGCTATTATAAATGTGAATGTGACAGATTTAGGACATGTTAGGCAAATTCACAATAATAGGTTTGTGAATATCAAGTGTACAATAACTTATCATCACTCTCTCTCTCCTAAACTCAAATCACATATGCAAATCAATTCCTCATTGATTTCTTTCATTGTCTTTCAATTTCAATAATGTACATCTTTGTCGGTTCAAACGCTGTTCTTGCTTTAATTTTTTTAATTCTTGTGCATGTTACTTAATTATTGGTCATAAAGTGGGCATATATTGTCCAGTTTCTGATGCCCCACTTTTGTTGCCACCATTAATTAGCCAGCCAGATGGCACATATTGTTGCTCGACAATTAGACACCAATGGGTCAAACCATTAATTTTTTTCCATCACAACTATATATATATATATATATATATATATATATATATATATATATATATATATATATACATACATACATACATCAGTATCATATCTTAGCACAATTATATGAATCTAAAGCTTATCTTTCTCTACAAAGTTTATTAGTTAGTGATTTGGCCTACATGCACTATCAGCAAGCAAAACAAAAGCAACCCCACCATTTACATATATTAATTAGTGACCATGCATTATTTGCCTATATAAAGGTCCCTTTTCCACCTTTCAAACTCATCTTGCATCTTCTACAACCCTAATTGCTTCTACTTCTCTCAGTTTAACCATTTCCATAAACCAAAGAGAAAAGGGTTACTCATAAACTCCTTTTTTTCACTAACATGTCATCCTCAGAGGGTGTGTTTGAGTTGGGGATGGAGTTCTCAGAGGCCAACAATGTTCTTCTCATGTCACTGATGGAAGAAACACATGAAGAAGAGTACTATGGCGATGATAGACTTGTGAGCATGATTCAGTCATTGGAGGCAGAACTCAGTGACACTGAAATTGGTCAAATCTATGAGATGGGGCACCTGGATGATCAGGATTGCTCCACGTCAGACAGTGAGCCTGATCATTGGGCTGAAATGGACATCATCTCTTCCTTACCCTTTGATGAGATGAACGCATGGATCCCTAGTGGAGATGAGATGATGGAGCATGCAGCAATGGAATATGAAGCTGCAAATTATACTGATGATTTTCAGTTGTCTTATGGAATTTTGTTGGAGCAACAATATAGAGAGACTAGTTATTTGGCACAAGGGCCAAGTGATCTAGTTTTCTGAAATTAGTTAGCATGATAAGATGGATTACTTTGTAATTAATTTGTAACCTTTTTAATTTTATCTTTTGTTTACTCTATACCCATTTACGAAACCTACTTGAACATTATCAATTTTCTCATTTCCTCAATCGTACTTGGATACATAACAATAATTTAGTGTATAGACATCGTTTTTTAATTTAATTTATTTAAAATATAAAAATCCATATCAAATAAAAATATTTAATAGTATTAATTAAAGATAAAGATATTTAATAATATATGATGCAAATATTATTTTATAAACCGATTTTATAAAATTTTGAGTTAGAATTAAAGGTTAATTCTTAATATAAAATTATAATTTAATTTTTCTCTATGATAAACATAATTAACTATAAAAAAAAGTGAAGTTTATATAAATTTTTGAAAGAGCTTTTGAAAATAAATAAGAAGGATATATGATGAAGGAGATGAGATTCTCAACAGAAACAAAAAAATATGATTGACTGAGAGGTAGATAGTAAGGTGGTAAATAGGAACTAAGCCCTTCTGTTTGAAAAAGGAGTTGAATACAATACTCAATAGTGAATAAAAGACTGTCAACAACTATTTCTTAGAAACATAATAGATGAGTGTATTCACCCAATAATAGAACCAATTATATTTTCTTTAAATTTCTTTATTTTTCTCACAAACTCTCAACCTTTTTCCCTTTTTCTATCTTAACCTTTTCACAATTGCAACATTTTTTTCTTTAATGTAAAAAGAAATTTTTAACTGTAATATTGTTTGAAATAAATTTATGTAAGTAACTACAGGTTTGGTAACATCAACTACTTAACAATGGATTATTTGATGAGAGTGTATCAGAATAGTACTTTTTATTTATTATTTATTTTAAATTTTTTAATACTTTTAAAAATGTAGTTTTTCCTTTTTTTTATTTATTTTCTCCTATTCTTCAACTCATTCTATCCTAATATATCTAACACATTTTGTTTATATGCAAGAAACAATAAAATTAAATAGACTCACTTAAGGGGTGGTCCAACTCTCATATAGAGTAGGAGATGCAAAAAGCATATTCCCACATACACAACAAAAACTAAAATGAAACCTCCTACTGCCTACCTCAACACTACCAACTAAAGAAAAATAGAAAGATCAAGGACCAACCTTGCCACCCTTATATTAACATTAAATTGAATGCATACATATCAGGGGTTCTAGGCACCAGTCAGAGAATGAGAAACTTACTTATGGTACCTTTGAAGAGATCCAAGACCAAACCTTAACATGTTCAGGGAGAAAACTTCAATATGATCAACCACTTCACCTTTAAATAAACAATTATTCATGTGTCTCCAAATCTTGCTAACCAACGTGATCCAAATATTACCCATAATAAGATTAACTGAAGTAGACGCATCCAGAATTTTGAAATGTTCGAAATGTGATCCAGGGACAAGAAGATCAACTGAACTCACTCCTAACCAGTCGTAACAAAGATTCCAAATTAGCCAAGCGACTCTGCATCCGAAGAACAAATGATTTGTTGACTCCTCTGACACCTTGTAAAAGCAACAAAGATTGCTCTCGACCCCTATCCCTTGTCTCTCCAGATTTACCTTAGAAGCAACCTTATTTTCAATCACCCTCCAAGTTGTGACTTAAACTAAAGGAAGCGCCTTAATCCTCAAGAAGAAATTGTACATTCTCGAATCTTCCTCGACTCCCTCTCCCTTAATAAACTGTAAGCAGACTTGACTGAAAACATTGCTGACTCGCTATCTTTCCAAACATTGTTCGCGGTCTCCAACTCGGGCCTCTTATTGGAAATCATCTCTAAAAGCGGGCTTACTTGATCCTCCTCCCAAGAAAGAAAGACCCTTTCTCCAATTTAAGTTCCATTCCCAGACCCCATTAACCAATTTTTCACAATCAATTAGATTTTCTCCTTAAGAACAGACAAAGAGAAGAGCCTCAGAAATTTGCTTTTCAAGACTCCCAAGACTACCCAATTGTCAGTCCAAAACAGAATATCTCTCCCATTTCCAACCTCCCAATTGAAACAGTCTTCAAACTTCCCTCCCCACTCCACGGACCTCCAGACCTTCATCAAATCTCTCCAACACAAAGATACTTTTCTATTATTATCCCACTGTTCATTCAGGCCTCTCCATCCTCCATACTTAGATTCAATGACCTCCCTCCACAACCCACCCTTGTCCGAATTCAGACGCCAAATCCACTTTCCCAACAAGGCTAGATTAAACAACCTAACTTTAATAATATCGAGCCCACTCGCTTCCCTAGATTTACAAAACTTATCCCATGCAATCTTCCTCCCTTCTAACCCCCAACCCCATAAAAAATTCCCTTGCAGACACACAATCTTCTTCAACACAGTAAACAAAAACTTGAATAGAGAAAGACAAAACAGAGGTATTGACGATAAAACTGACTTAATCAAACATAATCTTCCAGCCCTCGAGATGTATCTATCCTTCCACCTACCTAGCCTGCTCTTTATTCTGTTGACCACTTTGTCCCAAAACTTGCCCCTCTTATGACACCCCCCTATAGGCATCTGCAAGTACTTAAATGGAGTTCTCATCACTTCACAATTTAATATTGTCACAAAACGGAGGATCTTCGTCTGATCCACCCCAACCCCACAAAGTCTACTCTTGAGGAAATTCACCTTAAGACCAAATGTCAACTCAAAATAGTTCAAAATAACCTTTATGTTAAACACACTTTTGATATTTGCCTTACAAAAAATAGAGTGTCATCAACATACTGGAGCATGTTTACCTTAACCAACTTTTTCCCGATCTCCAAGCTCTCAACCAAGTCTTTCTTTAGGTTAAACAGTCACTCATAGCTAAGATAAATAACTAATCTAAGTAGTGATCAACATATCACAAGTTTGCTCACTAGATATGAATAATGTATTTATACAATGTTTATGCATTGTTTTCTAGTTTGCTATGTGAACACGAACAATGTTCGCTATGAAGCTTCCTAGGGCAGATAAATTTGAGAAACATTATTTATATTTTTCTTCTTCTTCTTGATGAATGACTTTAAATAGACATTCAATAATATAGTAGTTGTAAATTTATTTCTGACCATTATGGAGTTTCAACTTAGTTGAATGTCGTTCTTGCGTCTGAAGAGCTTGAATGTGAAAGATGCATTAAATTCAGATCATGCACCATTACTTTTTTTTTCTCCTTTATGAAACATCCTAATAGTTTTATATATTTATATCTTCTTGGAGAGTGTGCATTTACTTGAACTTGTGTAGAGTGGAAATTCATATGAACCATATAATATTTTCAAAGTTGACAATGCTAGCATTAGGGAGTTGTTGAAGAAGACACTTTAGCTCTTCATCCAAGATATCATGTGACTTGATCTTTTTATGGATCCTCTTGATAGGCGAAGGTAGTGAATATTCCATGCATAATAAAATAAGTATATGGATATTAATGTAGTACAAGGTTGGCTTAAATTTATGTGTGTATAGTCTAAGCTTTTGTCAAATATTTTATCAGACGTAAAATAAGACTGCATAATGTTATATGGTCTGACCAAAGAAATATTTGTGTCTTACATGATCTATTGTTGAATAAATACTATCTTCTTACAAACAAAACAGGACCATATCTTACACGTAGTTGTTTTTAGCACTTAAATAAAATCATGGGTGTTGAAATTTTTCCTAACAATGTTATATTAAACTTTAGAATTTTGAGTTTCAAGTTATTAAATTATATTACCGTGAAAATTTAAATTATATTATGTTAGATTAGGAGTTTAGAATTATTTAGAATTTTGATGTTAATTTATTTATTTAGTTTTGTTTATATTTAATATATTACTTAATTTTTTTATTGATTGTGTTTTGTAAGTTTTCATACTCCTATTTATTTATGTAGTATTGAACTATAAAAAATTTAAATATTCTTGAATGGGATAGGGTTGTACCTTTAATAAAAAAAAGAGTGAGATTTACATGCATCATACAAAACATAATTCTAGTTGCACACGAATAGAACATATATATTGATAAGAGTTTGATTAATTTAATATGCATAAGTGGTGATTACTAGAGAGGGTGAAAGAATTTATACATTTTCACAATGTAGTGTTGATAGTAGAGACAACAAAGTAAAGATGAAATGTTCTTCCATGAATTATTTGAATGGGAGAGCATTGCCTGTTTTCAAAATTAGAGAGCATCTTCTGTATGAGATTTCTTACAAATTATATAATGTAGACATTTCATGGTGAATTGTTAGATTTTCCAACCGTGTACCAAATTGTAGAGTTTGTTGATTCAATAATGGACAACATATTGGAAGACATGATCTGTGGTGTTGGAGTAGACTCTTTTGCTAAAGTGCATATGTATGAATTTATATATAGTGATATACAGACTCCATTATACCATAGTTCAACTAAATTCACATGATTAACAACGGTGTTAAGATTGATGAATTTGGGTAACGAATGAATTGACCAATAACAAGTTCACATAATTGTTTTAGTTGTTGAAGGAAATGCTAATAGAAGGGAAATCAAAATATAAGGCAAAGAAGATAATTTGCCCGATCGGTATGAAATATAAAAATTTACATGCATGCCTTAATGATTACATTTTATATAGAAAATAGCTTGAAGAGTTAAAATATACAAAACTGTGGATTGTTACGATATAAGGTTAGGATGATTATGAAGAGAATAATGAAAAGGCAACAAAGGACAATCCCCTTAAGAGAGCAATTTGATAGCTTTTACTAATTTTAAGGGTTAAGCATTTGTTTGGAAATTAAAATGATACTACAAACCTTAGATGACACGCAATTGACCAAAAGTGTGATGAATTGTTTCATCATCAACCCGATTCTTTGTAATGAAAGAACATTGATAATGAATTTTCTCAATTTTGAAATGAATCAAGAAATCTAAGACTTAGACTAGCTACCAATGAAATGAATTTGTTTGGCCATTTCAGTATTAATCATATTTCATGACCTATTTTGCTAGTGATTTATAACTTAGATCTTGGTTTGTGTAAGAAGCCCAAATACACAATGTTATCTATGAGGATCTTTGATCCAAAACAATGAGGGAATGATATAGATATTTATCTCAACCCGCTAATTGAAGATTTAAGATTGTTATGGGAAGAGGGGATTGAAGTGTTTGATGGGTTCCAAAGAATCTTTTCTTATGTATGTCATGTTATTTTGTACAATTAATGATTTTGCTACATGTGAGAACTTGTAAAGTTATAGAATGAAGGATCATAGAGCATGTCTTGTATGTGAAGGAAATACATCATATGAACCGTTAAAACATGAAAGGAAAAAAAATACATCTTTAACATCAAATAGTTCTAAAAGAATTTCACTTGAAAAAAGTCTTTAAAAGGACAACAACAACATGACATTTGTCTCACTCTAAAAATGTTAATTTTGAAAAAAAAAAACAAAGAACAAGATAATATTTTTAACATATAAAATAAGATGTTAGTATTTTTTTTTTCTCTTTCATAAATGTACAAAATAGATGTGAGACACTCCAATAATATAATACATGTGAAAAAGAATGTTTGTAATAAATTAGTTGAAATAATTCTCAACATCAAAAACAACAATATATTACGTGATTTACTATATAACCAATGAAAACAAGATTTTATTAGATAAACAACATTAACATTAATTATTGTTTCAAAATGTAAAATTTCATATTTTTTTTATATATCAATAGTGTACCAAATAAAAATCATATACAATAATCCATGAACCGATATAAAAATCATATATTATATTCATGGTGTAAGAAAATTTATAATCACTCATATAGGGTCAATGGAATGCATAGTCGTTTTTTTTTTTCAATTTGTTTACTTTCAATTTCAATCATTTATATATGTCCACTCAAACGTTGTCCTTGATTTTATGCTTTTTATTTTTTATGCATGTTACATTAATTATTGGTCATTAAGTGGGCACATTGTCTGGTTTCAGATGTCCCAGTTCTATTGCAACTTGCAAACCCTAATTAGTGGTGCATCATAGCTAGCCAAATACCATATATGCTCACCTGGAATGCCTTGATTTGTTGCTGGACATGTAGACACCGACGGGTCAAAGCATTAGTTTTTTCCATCAATATTATTATATCTTAGCACAATTATATGAATCTTAGCTTATCTTTCACTACATCATTTATTATTCATTTGCCCTACAAGCAGCATCAACAACCAAACCTACCCCACCTAGTATTAATTACTGTACCATTCATTATTTCTCTATATAAGGCTCCCTTCTTCACCTTTCAAACTCATCTTGCATCTTCTACATCTATAATTTGCTTCTATTTCTCTCACCTTAACCATTTCCATACACCAAAGAAAAAGGGTCACTCACAAAATCCTTTTTGTTTAACATGTCTTTTTCAGAAGGTGTGTTTGAGTTGGGGATGGAGTTCTCAGAGGCCAACAATGTTCTTCTTATGTCACTGATGGAAGAAATGCAGGAAGAAGATTTCTGTGGTGATGATAGACTTGTGAGCATGATTCAGTCATTGGAGGCAGAGATCAGTGACACTGAAATTGATCAAATCTGTGAGATGGAACACCTGGACACATCATACAGTGAGCCTGATCATTGGGTTGACATGAACATCATCTCTTCCTTGCCCTTTGATGAGATGAATTCATGGATCCCTTGTGAAGATGAGATGATGGAGCATGCATCAATGGAATATGAAGCTGCAAATTATATTGATGATTTTCAATTGTCTTATGAAATTTTCTTAAAGCAACAATATAGAGAGACTAGTTATTTGGCACAAGGGCCAAGTGATCTAGTTTGCTGAAATAAATTAAGTAGTATTCCAAAAATTATTTGTGAATGTGTCCATAACTACATGTACATGTTATTCCCAAAATTAATGGATATTCCAAAAATTAATTTTAGAGAGAGCAATTATGCTTTTGAATTTTAAAATTCATACTTGTTATTTTACAATTTTATTTTTCCACTCGTCTCTCAACACCACAACAATATATCTTATCATATAAAAAGTCGAAATGAAATTTGGCCCACACTTTATTTTAAAAAATTGAATATAATTATTTTAAAGAAAAAGCATATCCATTCATTAATTGTTCTTGAGAAAGGTGGCGATTCGTCAAACAAAATTATTTAGTATTTACCGATGACTCAAATTAATTTGATAGAGATTCTTTTTATTCTTTTCCTGATGAGAAAGAAAAACTTTCCAAAGAAAAATAATATAGAGTAGTATTTGAGTTTTTTTTACCTCATAATATATAGCAACCTCACAAATAACACACACACACATATATATATATATATATATTAAAATAAAGAGAAAGGCATCTAATGATGCCAAATAATTTTATTCGTAATATTTCCCTAGTGAAGTGAAATAGAGGATTGGTGTCCAGATCAATTTGGTCTATAGATGACTAATGTTTATAGATCGAAATTTAAAAGGAAAAATATTAACAATATATTAATATTAAGTTGGTTTAAATAAAAAAAATAAATTAACATTAAACTTTAATATAGGGTTGATTAAATAGTTAGGCCTTTTTAATTCATGCATTGTATGAACATGTATTCCGATGTTGATCAAGGGACACTTTATTTAGAATTATTTGTTATGATATACTAAAATTATTTTCATTTTGTATGTTATTGTGTTTGAGTTATTGAATACGATTTATGTATGTTAATAAGTTTGCATTAGACTATATATTATCTTTATATTTTTTATAAGGGTTGGGACACTCTTTGAAGTGTCCCTCTTAATTTTATTTTATTATTTACTGATAAAAAAAATCTTCATATTTTTTTCTTTTGTATTTAATTATATTTTCAAATAATTAATTATGATTAAATATAAATTGATTATCCTATAAGTTGTATATTCTCACATATAATTGATTTTTATAAGTGAGCTAATTGATTATCTTTTTGTATGATTTCTTATGTAGAACTTGTTTTATACTCGTAGTTAATAAATTAACACTTAAATAATTCATTACATTGTTCTTGCTGAGTTTTCAAATTTAACAATGAACAAAATAATCAATTAATCTTTAATATAATCGATCATTTCGTAGGGATACGAGGTTTACAGTAATCCATTAGCTCTCAGAATAATCAATTAGATTGTGCAAGTTGTGCTTTCAGAAACAATGAAAAATAATATAAAATAGGTTATCTTTATAAATAATACATTAAATTAGTATTTAAAATAAGTTTTCTACAAAAAAAAAAAAAATGAGTGTTTTCGTAGGTTGAGAATATGGTATCTAGTTTTCAAGAGTTTTGCTCACATGTTCACTGATTTCATGTGAAGTGAAATTGTAATCAATTTTTACCACGATATTAGAATCAATCCCTCTTGAGAAAATTTTAATTGGATATTGATGAACTTCCCTCCCATCCTCATAATGGAAATTCGAAGATTGGAAAATTTTTAAACTCCAAGTTTCTTAAAGAAACTTAAATTATTTTTTTTCTAGGAAAGATATTTCAAGATGAATTAAGGAATGAATTAAGGAATAAATTACTTACCTTATCACATTCCAAAAATATTTTAAAACAATTTCATTTCTCATTTAGAGATAGTAATGCGGGTTGACCCGTCCCATATTTCCTGTAAAAGAGATAATTTTTGGAATTGATGAGGTATAAGAAGAAATTTGAAGGATGCAGAAAGAAACAATCTTTTTACTATTATGCGGGCATATCGGCTAGCCTGTCCCACTTTATCCTTAGTCCAGACGAGACTAAATGGGTCAGCGGGCTAAAATAGTGAGCCTAACCTGCATTTTGGCTAATTCTCTATGCACCACATCACTTTTGATTGCACCCAACACCTAAAGAGAAATTGATTATTTTTCCCTTAGTCATTTAAAATAAGGCATAGGGTTGATTAAGGTGCAGAGTTCATTCCAATGACTAACGGAGGCAAGAGTTGTGGTGCGCAGAGAATCGGTGACGGAGCCGAGAGTTGTGGTGCTTGGTTGTCCTGGTTCAGTGATGGTGGTTGGCTGTACAAGTTCATTAGAGAAGGCAGTGCTCATCGAAAAAAAAAATGATAACTTTTTCATGAAAACTAGTGCACTCCAAATATGGTTATCCGGAAGTGGTTTTTTGTTTTAGTTGGAATCCGATTGTCAAAATTCGAAGGTTTCCCAAATACTATGATTCGGAGGCAGAAAATGCGAGTGAAGACGTTTGGATGCGAATATCCAGAAACGATCCGAATATAAAAATTCAGAAGCTATTATGCAGTCATTTTGTTATGGATAAAGAAATCCATAAGTATTCTGGATATGTTAACTCGAAATACAATATGAAAATTGTTTTTTTTTTCATTTGAGGCCATTTATGAAATGCATAGGAACATGGTGAGGACTAGAGGAGGAGGATCTTTTAAGGTCGACTGCGTGTGACCAACTGCATATGCGAGAAGAAAGCGTGGTGGTCCTAGTAATTTAACTGGAAATGAGGACTTTGAAGAAAATATTGAACATGAAGAAGTGAAAATTGAAGATGAAGGTTATTCAGGAGGCCAACGGATAAGTCATTACTGATTAATTATGAAGATCATGTGGCGAGACAGTTATGGGATGGTTTGGTAAGTAATGAAGATTTTATACACTACAAAAAATAATGATGGTAGAGTCCCTGAAAGAGCAACACAAAGTGCAAAAGAGAGATGCTACATGAGGCTAGTGTGGACTTACTGTACCAATAGAAATGAAAGCTAATCTTTTGGTGGCTATGCATTAGAGACAACCTCCAATGGCACACAAATTTACAAGGTAGTGTTGGTTAAGCCTACATAAAGAAAAATATATTATTAAATGATAGCGTAGGTTTGGAGGACACCAAAATGGATATAAAATTAAATAATTATTAATAAGTGAACTTTAATCCTCACTCAACCTCATAAAACCGGCTTATAAGGTGAGGTTTGCACCCACTTATATACTATGACATGTCCTAATCTCTAGTCAATGTGGGATCTTCAACACACACCCCTCACATTGAGGCTACCAACTCGTGCGTGGGACTATGTATTATTGGTGGTCCGATAATGGCCTGATAGCGAATGGCTTGATAAGTCCAATAAATAATCGCGCTATGATAGGCTCAAAATGATTGATACCATATTAAGAAGTGGATTTTAAGCCTAACTCAACCTCATAAAATCGACTTATAAGGTGAGGTTTGCATCCACTTATATACTATTAAATGTATTAATCTCTAGTTGATGTGGGATCTCCAACAATAATTAAACTTAGCATCACCGTTGGGGACATTACGTGAGAAAGAAAATGTGAGTAAATTGTTGATATTGGGGACACTATCTGGAAAATAAATGAGTAAAATGCACTTAAGGAGAGCGAAATGGTCACGAAGACAATAACGAAAAACGAAATTAAGGAGAGCAAAATGGCTATAAAGACAAAAACGAAAAACAAAATTAAGGAGAGTGAAATGGCCACGAAGAAGACATAGGGTTTTTGGGAGGAATTTCGGGATTTTGAGTTTGAAAGTGTGAGACACAAATGAGAAATTGAAAGTGTGAGAAAATGAAAATGTGAGACAAAAATGTTTTAATGTTTTATTTTTTTTCTCATTAAATAACTTAGCGTGAGCTAAGGTGACAATAAACATCCACATCACCTTAATGTCGCTTATACCTATGTTAAATGTAATAAAATATTAACGTGCATCCACTTTGTGATCCTATTCTCAACGCAGTATCGTTTATTTTTTTATTGCATCTACTTTATGTCTCCATTCTAGACGTTAACTTATTAGTATTATTTTAATAATTTTTAGTGTGAGTTAAAGGTCTCCATCATGGACACAATATTTGATGTTTATTTTTGTGTCCAACTTGATTAGAGACTTCACCCATGCCAGTGAACTTTTTTATAGCCCCCGCTTTTTGTTAGCAGCTAAAATGGATTTTTCTTGTAGTGATATGACTGGTTAATTCAATATATGTATGTATGTATTTATTGATTATTGTAGGATCATGGTGAGTTTAAAGTTGTTTCTCATGGGAGAAAGGTGAATAAGTTGGGAGTACCACATGAGCGCATAGAGGCTACAGTGCAGATGTCTAGCTTAGGTGGTCTTATTCATGCAAGTTATGAGAATGTAGATAGAAAATTGCTTTGTGCATTCGTAGAGAGGTGGCATCCACTTATTTGTTCATGCCTGCAAGTACAAAGTGCAAATGAAGTTAAATCACTAAAGCAAATGTAAAGTGCAAATGAAAGGGTGTCATTGGTTGGTACCATTGACATGCGGTCAACAAGAAGTGACTTCTTCAAATATTCATATCGTTCATCACCACCAAACAATTTAACATATTCTTGCTTCCATTCACTAAGTTCTTTTAACAAATTCATTCGAATAACAGCCCATGACTCTTCTCCATACCCAATTCAGCAGCAACAACATAGTATCCACAATGACCATCAAACTTAACATCGACAACATCAAGAATGTATGGATGAAACCCTACGTGAATTGATCTAGCATAAGAATGGATTGTGCTGAAAAATTTGTGGTATGTGTCCCTCACTCCACAACTATCATGTTGTGAGTGTATGAAACCCACATGTTCAAAATAAGAAGGGATTCGCTTAGTTGATCTCATAAATTTGGTAGGACGAGCCTTTACAACACCTTTTGTTTTGACCTTATCATGTAGTGTGTAGATAGATGTCTTTTTTGGAAAGGCAATCCCTTCCAACTTAATTTTGATGCTAACCTTACTTGCAACATCAACCTCTTTAAAGCACTTCGAGAAGACCTCAAACTCTTTCTCAATTGACAACTTAGATGAGCAATGTTCAGTTGCAATATCTTTAAAGCTTAATCGAGTCCATATTACATACACTAATTTAAGTGGTATGTTACTCATACCAAATGAAGCCAATTGTCATGTACATGGAAAATCATGAGTACATGTAAGACTACATCCACCACAACTACTTTTATCAAATCTCACAGATTTAAATCTAACAAGCTTTTCGAAAATAAGGTTTAAAGAATATTTAGACACAAGACCTACCAGTTTTTTGTATGTTATAACCTTAAACTGATGTCCCACAACATGAAAACTCTTTTGAAATGAAGCTTTGATTGCATTATGTTGTAAAATAATCATCTTGTTAATCGAATCCTAACACAAACATAAGTCCCCCATGGAGTTTTGAAGAATTCTCTTTAGGCTCTAATGTGCCACCTCAATTCTGTTACTTTTTATGTTTCCTAAGTGCATCACCTTATTCGTCCATGCCTTCACAAAATTTTCTTTATGTGGACGTAACCATGTACCTCTCACACATTCAACAAATATAGTCCATGGAAAAGAAACAACTTCAAACGCATTGACACGATCTTAAGGTGTCAACAATATCACAATCCACAATAGATTCCCAAGCTTGCATTACTTATCACATACCTCTCTTGGATGCACTAACATTTTACGTTTTGATTTCACATTTTTATCGATGTGAAATCAACACAGCAAATTACAAGCTTCAGGAAGCACAATTCTGATTGCATTCTTTAAGGCAATATCTCTATCACATACCACCACCCTAGGGTATGCATCAACTCTCAAAAACAACTCTTTAAAATAAGATGGATTCTTAGTTCCTACTAGGTGTGAAGAAATAGATTCAAAGTAAAAGAAAGAGAGCATGAAAGAAAGAGAGCATGAAATGGAGAGAGTTCAAGTGTTTTGTTTTATATGAGATTACAAGTACAATTTGGTAAGAGTGCATAAATAGTATTAAATTTTTAAATAAATTGTTTAATTATAAATACAATCATTTATAATATTTAAAGTGACAATAACTAAGAGTATTATAATTGAAAAATGTTTAATTATCTAATATTTTATCTGAAAAAAAATGAAAGAACAAAACCGAAAATGTAGCTGGTATTACGAATATGATTATATATCTGATATGGCATATACAATTCAAACCTTAAACAGACTCACACTTTATAAAATGAAAGTCAATCAATCACATAATACACAGAAGCCAATAATGTTCAGTTGAAGGTAAGAAACTATCGCAAAATATCTATTGAAAGCATTGATTCCATCCTTTGCTATTATAGGGTTCGATTATCAGGTTTTTGAGGGATCTCTTTTCCACTGTTAGGGTTGAACGATGGTACAAATTACGAAAACATTATTAAATAAAAATTAATTTTAAAATTTAAATAATTAGTTAATATATTAATTAAATTAAATATTATTTTAAAGATTAAAAAATTATTAATATTTAAATTATTTTATTATTGATAAATAATTTTTAAATTGATATTTAATTAATTATCAAGTTTAAATTATTAATTTTAAAAAATTTAGTAATTAAAATCTTGATAACTAATTAGATATTAATTTAAAATAATTTATCAATAATATAAATTAATTAAATATTAATAATTTTTTTAATTTTTAAAATAGTACTTAACTTAATAAATATAATAATTAATTTTTTTTTATAATTAATTTTTATTTAATAATTTTTTAATAATGATGATAGTCAAATAATATATTAGTGTATATAAATTAAATTACTTTTGTGTGTAACTTAATTTCATATAAGTTTTTTACTTTTCATTTATATTTTTATACATGAACTAATTATAGTTTAAGTAGAAACACACTTTATTTATGTTTTTCTATTACAGATAGTGATAGAAAAGTTTGTCCAAAGAAACTCTTTCTCATTACCGTTTGCTACTTTAACTAATCCTATTACAATTTCTATAAAAAAAATGGATAAATTCATGATAAAGAGAACTCATTATAAAGAAATAAAAAGCTAAATCCTGTTTTACTCATTATCAAGAAACTTAATCATAACTAAATACATACAATTAACTTTAAAAAAAAAAACTATCTCAAGCTTATCTTGGTCATCATTACATAAATGCATAGTGAGGGAAGAGCACTAAGCAAAAACTAATGTGCAAAGCAAGGATCCTGTTGCTAGAATATCCATAATCATGTTTCTTGTTACAATGACTTTTGACTAATATATAAAAGATATTGTTGTGGTGGCATGAAGACTCTCACCCTTTTTGCAATAAAGCATGGTACAAGATACTCTGGCTTCATGCTTCAAAGACTAGCATTGGTTGTCAACATTCAATTGATTAACATAAAAAAATATAATATATATGCTTAATTCCCCAATGATGTAGTCTTGTGCCAATAAGGATCACAAATGATGCTCATCACATGGGAGTGGGTTCATTCACCATCCATTATTTTAAAGTGATATATTCTAGGCATCTAATCTCTATCTTAATTAAACCCCACAAAAAAATAATGTAGTGCCAACATGTGCATCTAAATGTGAGTTGGGTGGTCACAAACAATGGTTTATCATCAATCTCTTCTTTGTTTAATTGGGTCCACTTGCTTTCATATTCATTGGAGGCATATCTTTTCAAAATCCTACATGCACAATGTGTAAAAGTTACCCAAAATCTTAGACAGCCCCACAAACCAGATTTTAAATGCCTCCAATTTTTATATAGATCATATGGAGATTTTTTTTCCCCATCCTTTTCTAGAGATTTGACATTATCAATATAAGTGGAATCAATTTTTTCTGCATTGGAACCTTATCTAAAATTAAAGAATTTAAAGTGGGGATAAGATAATCTCCATTTACTAAAGTGTTTTTTACACCAAAGACACTACATTTTTAAGTATAGATAGAAACACATTAAAAGATAAATAATGATGTTTATATTTTAAAAAGTAATTTTCTTTTTGCAAATAATTTATCTAGTTTTTTTTTCAAAAGTTTACACATACTCACCAATAATTACAAAAAAAGGAAAAAAAATAAAGAGAATATAAAATAATATTGATAGGAGAAAAATATTTTTATAAAGGATTATATGAAGAAAAAAATGTTTAAATTGTTAAGCATATTTCGTTAGTAAAGGATGCTATAATAGCCTTTAATATTGAATAACTATAAAAAAAAAAATATTAATGATTTTATTCTAAATAAAATCATTGAAAGCTTTTTAAAAAAAATAATAAATTCTAAAAATTATTAAAAAAGTTATACTCAAATATTTATTTAAAAAATAATATTATTTCTTCCACAAAAATCATAAAAAGAATAAAATATTTTATAGAAAAATAAATTAAATACAATTATTTTTGTTTTTAAATTTATAATAAAAATATTAAATAAAATTAAGAAATAAGTGAAAAAAACTTTAAACGTGATGAGATGAGATATTGAAATTAACTTGAAAATATAGGATCGCAAAATAATATTTAGTTAAATACACTTAATTATTTATATTTACAATTTATGACCTAGTAAATTATATAAAATAACTATTAAAAGAGCATGCAAATTAGTGTTGCATTTTCCCTAGTTAACTAGTTATATAATAAATGTTACATGTGATGAAAATAATTTTTTCATCAAAATTGCGTCTAAAGTTAATTTGGTAAAGAGGGGATAACGATGAAGAGTTATATTTGTAGCATGTGCGGACAGGATATGAAAATAACTTTCTTATTCGGATTGGTGTCTAAAATCTTTGGTATGTATGAGATCTATTATAAAGAAATGTTAAAGGGTTAAGGTTGGGAAGAGTAGGTTTACTTAACGATAAAGGTGACTATTTTTGTATCTTTGAGTCTCTAGGTTGAATGATGCCTCTGTTTTTATATAAGGGTTGTGATATCCCTAAAATATCTCTATTATTTATTCTTTTCTTATTGATAAAAAAAATGAAAATAATTTTTTTATCTGATAATTTAACGTAATTATAATCAATAACGTGTACATATCCTCCACCTTCTAAAAAAAAGACTACTTACCTTTTCTCCTTTTTTCATGATTCTTATCATTTTGGAACCTTGGCACACTATCACTGGTGAAGCTTCCAATTTTGTATTCAATGATCACAATATTCTTATCTAGCATTCATAACATTTTTTATATCCACCAATAACTTCATGTTACTATGCTTAAAAGTTGAAGGATTGTGTGTCCTTCTAGTCCTTGGTCAACTATTTTTTTCCATATTTGATCTAGTCTATCTTGGAGTTAAAGAACTATATATGTACCCTTTTAAATCTTACTATTTTTTTGTGTGAAGTGCACAACATTTTTCTTTGTCCACTTCTTTACTGAAAAAGATGGAGAAAGGAATCATTAAAAAGAATATTATTTTGAAGTTGTTCTTTAATTATGCCCTAACACATAGACACCCATCAAGTGATTGTATAAACTATTCCCCACTTTATGCAAAACCCATTCACTATACTATGCAAAAAACTATTCCCCACTTTATTGCAACTAGAGGTTTCATCCACTGAAAGCTTGTCTTTTCATGTTTCCTTGTCCCACTCACAAAATTGAGGTTTTTGGGTCAGATTCTATGGTTTTTTCCATGAGATCTTGCTTACTTCAAGCCGTCCTTATTGCCAGAGCACACGAGCACATACACACACATTTGCTTAATTATTGCCACAACTTTTTTTAATTTCTCTATGCTATATGGATATGCAACATGCATGATCAATCAATAATGTAACATAGTTTTCTTGAGTGCACATGTGCACATGGCTGTCTGGTTCAAGGTGGTTGTAATGTCCCCTTCTTGAGTGCCTATATAAAGCCCCCTTTGGCTCATTCAATTCATTCATCTAAAGCTTGTTATCTCTTATTACATATTCTATTCTCTCTCTCTCACACACACTCTTTCTCTCTATCATTGTTCATCTTTTTTCTTCTCTTCTAGCTCTTTTCCTAAGACAACAAACCAAAAGAGAATGGCATCTCAAATGTGTGAGAGTTTGGCTCTCATCAAGGGGGATGATGAGCTGCAAATCAATGGTGCTCTTCTAATGTCATTGATGGAAGAGCCATCACCAAGTGATGAGGGTGATGATGACAGATTGGATAGCTTGATTAGGTCTTTTGAGGCTGAAATAAGTGGAAGCAAGATGGGGGATCATGATGATTCAGCATCCTCCACAGGTTCAGAAATGTTTGAGAGCAATGATATGGAAGAGAGTGGCACTCAATCATTGAACATGGGAGAGATTGAATATTGGGCTAATTCATCAAGTGAGTTTGGTGTGGGATGGGTGGACATGGATTTGGTGCCATCATCCCCATTTGAAGATAGAAGTTGGTGTGTTGACCCTTGTGGAGAGGAGTACTATGCCTTGGCAAACAACTACTTGGGAGATCATGGATACAATTCCTTGTGGCAAGACATGGCATGCAATTGATTCCTTTTAATAATTACTTCCCATATTGTTCATGTAAATCCATGTTGTAGCCCTCAAAATGTTTCTATAAAAAAAATTGGATGAGATTTTCATTATGAGCAAAAGAAAGTTCTTTGACATGTCAAATCCTCACTAGATATTGAATTGACAAGAAAGGGAAATTAAGGATGGAAACTATAATTGTTCAATAATTTAATCGATAGGTCCAATTTTTGAAAGAAAATAAATAGAAGAGTAAGTTATTTGCCTGTTTTAAAGGAAGTTATAAAAGTTGATTTTTAAAAGAAATATAGTATTTTTATTTTTTTTATTTGGACTAGCAATTAAATATAATTTTTAATTAAATGTGTTAAATTGTATCTAAGAAAAGTATTTCTAGGACACAAATTGAGGCTCTAATATCTATTAACACTAGATGATATTGGCTTCGATATGAATCTATAAGTGGAATCTCGGAAAATGAAAGCTTCTAAAATGCTAGAAAAGTTTTTTTTCAAATCAATGGTAATAAAATTAAACTAAATAAGTTTTGGAAAAAAATTAAAAGAGTCTCTTAGAAGAGTAAAGCAAGAATGTAAATGAACAAAATCATAAACAAGAAATATAGAAAGAAAGTAACATTTAAATAGCATGAATACTAAGTGTAGAAGAAAGGTACGAAATCACAAATGTAAATTGAAAGAGATAATTGTTAAAAGATAAAAAAAAATATGTAAAAGAATATTAAAGTCTTCGTACCATTGTTATGTCTTCATACCATTGTTAAGTCTTCTGAGTTTAATTGAAGAGATTTGACACTATTAAGTTATAAGTAACCAAAAACCTTAAAGTAATAGGTTTGTTAGTCTTCATATGTTATATAACTTTCTCATTTTTAATTAATGTAGAGCTCAAACTCACACTTAAATTCTTAAGATGTTACATATATAGTTTTTTTTTTTAATAATCAATCAAGAACTTAATATTAATATATAAAATATCACCTCAATACATAAGAGTTTGAGCAGATTACTCCCAATCCCAAAGGGTAGAATTAGCCACGCATACTTCTAGCACCTTCCATTCTCCCAATTGGGTTACAAT
>Ga0123342_1001168_pt1 | contig 43954 bp, 25 predicted proteins | sample Turbeawhitnodule_FD_89960 | JGI IMG/M metagenome (GOLD analysis project Ga0123342, IMG submission 89960) | Root nodule microbial communities of legume samples collected from Mexico - Turtle bean Mexico white nodule | ecosystem: Host-associated > Plants > Roots > Nodule | place: Mexico: Nepantla...
AGAAGCTTTGAGAGAGAGAAAGAAGGTTTCATTAATTGATTAATGAAAAGTGTACAGTACCAGTGTTATTCAGAAAGTAAAACAATATAGGCACACGTAAGAGCCCAAAGACCCACAAAGGCCCAAAAACAAAAAACAAAAAAAAATGTAATGGTTGCTGTAACAGAAAAATACTCTAAAACAAATACAATAACAGGAAGATATTTTAACAAGAAGCACGAAGAAGAGATGAACTCTAGTTCATCACCCAGCAACCTGCCCGACCGAAGGAAGAAAGCGAAGACTTCAATAGTTCTTTAGGTCTCATCTCCCTATTAGGAACATAAAGGATTTAGAACAAGCTTTATTATCATATAAATATAAATAGAAGACTTATGTGCCTTTAGAATTTGGTTATGTTGTATTGAGATTCTATTCTTATGAAGATTTTTCAAGTGATGAATTAATAATGCATATATCTTTTAAATCCTTTAAGGATGTCATATTCTTTTGTCCTTTTCACCTTATTTATTTGATTTTCTTTTTATTTTTTTTTCTTTATGTTCTTCCTTCCATGGTTGAGACGTGTATAATGTTTTAGGTGATTGCATGCTTTCAAAATCTTCCTAAATAGTTCATAGATCATTCACACCTCGGAGAACTTACCATTGAACTTGACTAATTTTTTACCCAATAAATATAAAAATGGATTAGTATAAATGAAAGAAGAATTATTATTATTTTACTTTTCTCATAGTTTTCACACGAGAATTATAATACTATATAATAGAAGAAAAAAATATAAATAACAAAAAAACAATGATGGTAGAGAATCCACGTCGACTAAAGATAATGACATCTTATAAATATAAGTAGGTGTAAATCTTACTTTATAAGTTTGTTTATAAGATTGAATTATACTTAAAATACATTTTTTAACATGGTATCAGAGTCATCTTAAATTCTGTAATAGTGAAAGTTGGTTGGGCTTATCAGGCCATTCGCTGTTGGACAGCTATCGAATCTTAAAAAAAAATATATAGTCTCACGTACGAGTTGACCGTCTCTGTATGAAAAGAGTATGTTGAAGATCTTACATCGACTATAAATTATGATATACTATGAAATATAATTGGATGCAAACTTCAATTTTATATGGTTGAGTTAGACTTAAAATTCAAATGAAATTAAAATTGTTATACAAATTTGTGGGTTCACATTAGTAGTTTACGTAGGTAATTGTGGGACGCTGTAATAGGTCAACCAGAAGTCAAGCTTGGTACTTTTTGGACATAGTTTGAACACCACTACTTTATGTCTATCATTTCCCAAGCTTAATAAACGTAAGAGCCACGTCTGAAAAAAAAAATATTCATTATATCTTTTCATTCATTTATATTTCTTTTTAGTATTATTGATAATTTCTAAACGCTCACTTACAATTCTTCTTTTTGTTATAAGTAAATTTATTTATTTTTCTCAAACAAGTTCTTTCATCTTATACGTTGAATATGTAGTTGTAACATTGTTTTGTTAAATATGGTTAAAACACTATCAACGATTTTTTTTTTTTTTTTGTCTATTGATTCTTTAGTGTACTAAACTATGTCTTAAAGTAATATCTCTAAGAGAGATAAATAAAGTTTGATAATTTAAAAATAACCTTTTCTAATGAAAAAATGAAAGATTTTATTTCCGTCACAAATAAAAATAGGTAAAAATGAAAAAGTAGAATGAAAGTATGACATTTCTTTTCAGAAACTGAAAAAAATAAAATAAAAAATATAAACCTTCATTTTCAATTTATTTGTAGCTCTTTTATTTGTCTCTACCAATAAGTGAATGAAGAGGGAATGAAAAATTGTTCCATTATTTTCTCTAATCAATTTTCTTTAATTTGAGTAGAAAAACAAATTATTGAAGATGTTATTTGATTGTCTTTTTCTCTCTTGTCGATCATTTTAATTTTTTTATATCTAAGAATTAAATATATACGGATGAATTTTAGTTAGACATGAGTACTATAATTTTCTTACTATTTAGTCTTCTGTTCACATACACTTTATAAAGACTTTATGACTTTTTCCATTGATACTATATATCTTCTTTTTTTATTATGTTATAGTGAATTTGTTAAACATAAATTTCATATACACTTCAATTATATTTTTTTACTGTTCTTCTTTTTTTATTATGTTATAGTGAATTTGTTAAACATAAATTTCACATACACTTCAATTATATTTTTTTTATTGTTTATTGTCCCGAGGTTAAAACAAAATTATTATTTTTTTCCCCACTTGGTCGGTTTGCTTCTACTTTTTATCTTCTCGAAATAACTTTACAACCTTTCCCTCGTTCATCTCCTCCTTGTCTTTGTAAGTTACGCTCGGATCGTACCTACAAAAGACACTCTGACGTTTAAGTGAGATTTTTGTATTAGGTGCTAAGTGTAATTAATGCATAATAATGACGTATCTTTTTTTCGAGATACGCAACTATTCATATGATTATTATGGGTCATTTGTTATTGAGTCGAACTAGGATTTTGAATCATAGTTAATAGTATATTACCTAAAGCTTAATCGTAGTTTAGTTTTGTTAATATTCTATTAGACATAATGATTTTGGTCATGTTGGTCAGCACTAGTCGAATACTGGGTGGGATCTCTATCAATCGTCCGACCCTATGTTTAGTTTTCCATAAATATTTTATTTCATTTACTTTTGTAGTTATGATTTGTTACAATTAATATTTTTTGTTTTCCTTAAATTTGTTAAATTTTTAAAATTATTTATTTCCAATGTAAAAAAAGTACTTTCAGAAAGTTTGGATATCTGTTGTTACTTAATTTATTTTTTGATAATATATATATATATATATATTTGTGTGTGTTAGACTTTATTAATTACTAATTATTTTTCTTATCATGTTTTTACTTAATTAGTGAGGATGATAACGTATGAAAAAATTATGTAATATTGTTACTTCTCTGCGTTTTAATCTCACCTAATATCTACTGAGGAGGTTTTAGGGAGACATGTTCTATAAATAATGGAAGGTGAAAGAAAAAGTTATGAATATTTAATTATTAGTTATTAACATTTAATTCCTTTTAATAATATTAAATAATTTATAACTGTTGAGGTGCAATTTGTTACCTACTCCTACATTATCCTTTTTTGAAATAATACATTCAATTATTGTTCTGTCCACCTTTTTTTGTCCTTTCTAATTTGTCTATAATAACCTTAAACTGCATAAAAAAAAGTACATGTTAAAATTATTAATATGAAAAATACAATATTCCATTTCTATAAGTAATTCTTGAAATGAATTAGTTTTAACAAAATTCTCAATAAATATTAATTTATTTTAGAGGTTAACTCTGATAATTTTTTAGAAAAAAAATCTGAATAATTTGATAATTTTACATATGTAAATAAAACATGTACGTAATTAATATATGATCATGATACACTACTTATTAGCATTTTTCTCAGAGTTAGTAATTACAGATTTTTTGTGAGTTAATAGAGATAATCAAAGAATTATTTTGGCATGAGCTTTTATTCTTTTAGAACCAAATAGATATCATTATTATGTAACGTATGAATTACGCATTAAGTGATATTTTTTTTTTATATCATATAATTTTTTCCATTGATATGATTCATTTTAGTAGAAAAATCTGAATCTCAAAACCTTAGCATTGCTTGCAAGATTAGTCAATGTTAAGTTTTAATAGGGTATCACGTTAGTATTGAAAAAATAAATTCAAATAAATGTGAACATTGAAATTAATTTGTTACTTGTTTAAACCACACACACGTAAATTAGAAATAAATTTAATTCATAATATATAAATAAATATAATGTATTTTTTAATATGTTGTTGGAGTAATTTAAAAAATTCATCTAATGAAATCAATTCATAATATAAATAGATACAATCGTTTCTTAATATATTGTTAGAGTAATTTAAAAAATTCATCTAATAAACTCAATTTATAATATATAAATAGATACAATTCATTTCTTAATATATCTCTTTTTTTTTCTTTTTTTATTATCAGCACATTTCTTAATATATCTATCACATTTCATATACTATCCTATTCCACTACATATAAATATATAATTACACACAAAATAAAAGATCTTACATCAACAAAAATAATTTTAACCATATATATTAAATGATAAATATATTATATAATTCATATTTATCATTTAATAATTAAAAATCTAAAATACTATATAATATCATATTTCACAATAACTCATAATCTTTTAAACTTCCTAACAAAAATGAAACACAGTGTAATCTAGAATCTATCATAAAAGCGAAAATTGAATCCCATAATTAGACCATAAGAAGCATTTCTGTACGCACACATGGTTTGTGACAATGAAAAGTTGCCTCAGAAATCAGGTAGCAATATTAATGGTTACATGCTGCAAACCACACATAAAACACCACAATCTTAAAGTCACCAATTTGGCAATCAACTTGAAAAAATCGGTTTCCAATGACAACGAAATTTAACAATCGACATCACTAAATTAACTTTCATTAACAATTTAACCATAGATCATCACGAGTTATGTGTATGAAGAAATAAAATAAGTTCGATCAGAACTTCAACATAAAAAAAAAATGAAAAATTATTTTCAAGAGACTAGTTTTAACTTAAGGTTATTGTAGGGTTATAGGTGAAGTCCCTAACCAGAATATATAGATTAGTTGTTGATCTAAATGATTAGATTTATTGTAGATTTAAACATAATCTTGTTGGTTTCTGTTTGAGACTACTAGTGAGATTGCGGTGTCATGGATCGAACCGATATTATCACAAACAGATCGAATATCTATTTATGTAATTAAAGACATTAATATCATATCAAATGTAAATCAAGAACATTAATGCATATCAATAGAGAATCAAAGATCTCGTAAAATTAACCTTAGATAGAGGAGTAATATTTAATATTAAGAAAAGATAAAAATAATGTCGGATAAAATGAAACCGAGAAATTATTTTAACATATAAAAGAGAACCTATAATAAGAATTAACCGATGATAATTTAGTTAGAAATCTATAGTAAACATAATGTTCTAAGCTAAGATAGTATTTTTTTTGTTAGAAGAGTCATCTTTCTTACCTAAATAAAATTTTCCATTGAAAAGTAATTATAAACCTAATGGGAAATTTACTCTTTAATTCTTGAATAAGCTTATGTAATGGTGACATAAGGAAGATCTTGTTTGTTTTGGCTGGTAACAAGCCAACAAGACAAAAACTGAAGTTGACACAGAAGACAAAATCCGAAACCTTCCAAAACATGACCTTGTTGTGTGAATGGTATTCGATCTGTTCCATGTTTACGATCCAACATCACAGAAGCACTTGAAACAGAAGAACCAAGACCGTGTCGTGATTCAGAGGCTGAAGTAATGATAGTCAAACATAAAACTCAGAATAATTTATGACTTCAATGATATGAACACGAGATAACTAACCATTTCATAATCAGTCTTCAAGCTCTTTTTTTTTTATTTGTTAATGCACAGTGTTCTATATAAAATTAATTAATCAATACTAATATTGTGATACTATCTATAAAATAAAATTATTTATTTATTTTTCACTAATGTTTTTATCTATTTAAAAAAATCATAATAAAATACGACATTACTCTTATTAAATAATTTAATGTAACGATACCAAATTATGTGTTCTTACAAGGTCGAGTTTTTGTCTTCTGTTTTCGATCTTCATGGTCTTCAGGTGCGGTAGTTTGATTAATTCTTCCTTTTTGCGGAATAATTGAGGGAACCAACAACGACACTTCGACAATCAAGTTAGTTAGAATACATTATGCATGTAAGTCAAAAGAGAAAAATTATCTCAGACGCATACTTCCTCGAATATTTATACCTTTTAGATGAGGCTCAATAATCATAGATTATTGTACCTTAATAACGTTTTACAGATACAATGACTTAATTATGATTAATTGAGATTTTACGAACTCTATCTAAATTAGATGAGTCCTTCGATCTTCTCAAGCATTCAACCATATCCGATATTAGATTATGTTTAATATTTTTTAAGAATAACAATTAGTGAAATTCATAAGAATCATTATTCCTGTGGAAAAAGAAAATCTGTTCCTAAATTAACCTTTTTTTTAATTTCCATTCCACCCCTTGGTGGAGAAAAGTTGGTATATATATAGTGAGCAACACTTTCATTTCATTGGTAAAAAACACCGAAAAATGGGCGAAGACATTGTTGAGAGGGCGCTGAACAGTTTAGGAAAAGGTTTCGACTTGACTTTTGATTTCAGACTCAAGTTCTGCAAAGGAGAAGAACGTTTGGTTCTTCTCAACGACACCGAGAAACGAGAGCTCACGGTGCCAGGTTTCGGACCCATCAGCGATGTCTCCGGCGACATCAAATGCGACAAGGGCGATTGCACCCGCTACCAATCCGATATCCTCACCTTCAATCAAGTAAGACATTCATTTCATCAAACACTTTGTGCTCAATTGGCGAAAAACAAAATTGAAAATGAAAATGTCGAAATTTGGCTTCTGGGTTTGTAGATGTCAGAGTTCTTCAACCAGAAGAATTCGATCCCTGGGAGAATCCCATCTGGGTACTTCAACACCGTGTTTGGGTTTGATGAATGTTCCTGGGCAACCGATGCTGCTAACACCAAGTGTTTGGGTATTGATGCTTTTTTCATCAAACTCTTCAGTGTTCATATTGATCGCTACCCTCTTCTTCTCTCTCATGAAGTCCTTCAAGCTGTTCCTTCTTCCTGGGACCCCCCTGCACTTGCAAGGTAATGATAATTTCTTCTCAAAAAATCATTATGCAAATAAATTCTCCACAATGATCAAAAGTAATCTGCTAAACTATGAACTGGCCTCTGGTTTATGTGGACATCACACACCATTACTATTCTTTGTTTTTACATCATATATCTCTGTAAAAAGCATCAATAAATTATAAATTATGATTGAGATTTCCAAAGTACGATAAAAAAATGAAGAAATTCAATATACATAACTCAAATTCATAATATACACCAGTTTATATATAGTTTGATGACAGTTTCAAAATTCTACAAGACATAACTCAAATACAGTATTATACCGAAGTTATTCTTCAGTCAAATACTGCATAAGTATTACTGAAATAAAACTTTAATTTTGATTAACATATAATATTATAGGGTGTTCATTGCTCTATCTAATTTTATTTAATAAGAGTTTTATTATATATTTTTCAATCATTTAACTGAATTTACTGTAAACTTAATTTGTGTTAAATAATTAAATAAATTATTTTTTCTGGCGAGGTTGATGACTTTCTAATGGAAAAATTATTTTATACTCGAGTTTCTAAACTCCTATTTTAATATCATTTTTTTTCTGGAGAAAACGAAAACTGGGTACAAAAGCCATATTTTAGGTTATCTTTTCAAAACCACTAATTTTTTAACAGGAAAAATACAAAACCACTAATTTATTATTATAATTTTACACTTCCATGGCAGACATATACTTATCTTGCTGGCCCTGTAAGTTATCTAAGTTGAAATGGTCCCTCCATTTTTTCTATTTTTCATTGCTTAATTCTAATGGTCAACTGCATCATCATTGCTTAGTTTCTGCATCTGTATATCAACCCATCATTCAAAACTGGTTTATAATTTCAACTATGTAAAAAATTGTGTCATTATTTCACTAAACTTCGAAGTTTTCACTAATTTTCCGATGATCGAAACTGTGGAATTGTTAACTCTACACAACATTGAAAATTGGACTTGAATAGTTACTTGTCAAGAGCGTCTAGAGAAAAATAATTTAAAGTATTCACTAGGTTGGAATTGTTTTCTCTTATACGTTAGAAATTTCATTATCGTCTACTAATAATTTATATTTAGTCAAAATTGAATTGAATTTCTTGGCTGCTAGCTGGAAAGTAAAAGGAAAATTACAAAACATTGTCTTTCAATTTCCTTTTCCACTTTTGTTGCTGATCAAGTATCTCTTGCATCCATAAACATTTCAAAACAGTGTCATAAAATTTCTATAATGCTTTTTTCAGATAATTAAAACTAGTTCTTTTTTTTATTATATGTAAAAACTAGAAGCTTAGAATATTAGAAGCAATTATAATTTTAAATAATTTCAAGTATTGACTAAATTAGAATATATATAATTTTCATAACGATTACATTTTATCCTCATCACAATCTCTTCTATTGTTAACAAAGCATAATCATATATTGTTATTTCCTCTACATATCAGTGGATCAGTATTCATTACAAGTCAATCGTTTACCCTATATTTAAAAGATGATTATGATAACGACATAACAATGATTTTTTCGATATTTTCTAATGGAAACGTAAGATCGAGGATAACGATGATTCATCACGGATGTTTGATGATTGTCATCCACTTTTTTTTTTTCATTTATCTCTTTATTTCCTCAAAGCTGTAGGATAAAACTATATATATTAACAGTTAGAATTTAAAAGGTTTCTATTTTCGTTTAGAAAAAATATGCCAAAAAATTCAGCAGTTGCCTCGAAAATTGTAGCAAATTTCCAGGCTGAAAAAATTGATTGAAGTTTCAAATATCTTGTTTGAGTTGAAAACGCTATTAACCAAACTGTTGACTAACATTTTGTTATGCATACCTGCTAAACTGGCCTACTTTAGAAGAGCTTTGTTTGAAAACTCTTCTCCTCAAAGTGTTTTTTTTAGCTGTTTCATTCCCACCTGGGAAATTGTACGTAGCTGAATAAAATTAATGAATTCACATTTGAATGATTTTACAAACACAGCTTAGCCATTTGAAAAAATTGGGATTCAAATTTTTTGACAGATTCATTGAGAATTTCGGCACACACATCCTTGTGGGGCTTAGCATTGGTGGCCAAGATTTAGTGTTGGTGAAGCAAGACGTGTCTTCCAGCTTGGAGCCATCAGAGCTGAAGGGCCACTTGGATGAACTTGGAAATCAATTATTCACCGGGACATGCAGTTTCCTTCCAAGGTCCAAAGACCAAAAATACAAGGTTTCCTTCGTTTATATAATAATTAATAAAGACATATATCGGTCGGTATCGTGAGTTTCAGATTTGATGACCGACCGTAAAAAAACACTCAGTTTACACAGGTGCAAGACATAAACACGCCACCATAATTTGATTACAATGTATTTTGCTGAAAACACAGGTACCACAGGCTTTTGATGTCTTTGGTCCGCAAATTGTTGCCTTAAATAGCTCTACATCAGTTTGTGCAAAAGATGTAGGTTCTACTTGCCCCAATCTTCATCAATATATTAATATTCAATGTTTTAATATTGAAAATTTTGTTAAATGAAAGACCCTGAGAAAAAAAATGCTACTTGTTCAGAAATAATATTGTAGATAATGGAACATGTAGGGAATTAGTGTGATATGTGCAAAGAGGGGTGGGGATACCCAACTGAGGGACCACAGTGAATGGCTTCAGACAGTTCTAAAGAAACCAGATGCTGTTGATTTTAGCTTCATTCCCATCACTTCTCTTCTTAAAGGTGTTCCAGGCAAAGGCTTTCTATCCCATGCCATCAACCTCTACCTTCGATGTAAGTTTTCTTTTATCTCTCAAAATTAAGATTTTTTCATGAAACAAAGTAGTACATACACAAGGAACCCTTTCAAAAAATAACTTAAAACTTTTTGAGAAAAAAAAATGGTTTAAAACTAAGGTAAATGACATATTTGGTCCATAAACATGTGAGACATAATCAATTTAGTTCTTAAAAGAATAAATTGTGTAAGAAGTCTTGTAATTGCATTCTATTGTTTAGTTTGATGAAACTATTTTATTATTAAAATATAATTTTAAGACTATTATCATAAAACAATGATATTAAAGATTCTTTTGAATTATTTACATATTAAATAAGATTTTTTTGACTCTTTTTAAAAGTTAAATTGGTGATACTCTGTTGAAGGATGGCATTGATTGTTTACCCTTAAAACTGAACCAAACATCCGTATAATAATATATTGTACTCCACTTAAATTCCAAACCAATAAAACACATACATGTAAAATATTTTGTAAATACCTGAGTTGTCAAATATTTTGAATTTGAACATCAAAGTCCATCTCTCTCAGACACAACAAACCAACAGCAACATTGTATGGAAATTTTCTCTAGGGAATTCCGTATTAATGACATGACTTTATTTTTTAACCAAAATTTTGTCGGGGTGTTGAAAACTCCGTCATTTGAAATTGTGTTTCCGGAGATAGTATTAGTTTAAACTAGTTGATCACAAAAGTCAATACATAAATAATTAATTAATATTTTTTTTTGTATTCAGATACTTTACTTCAGTTATTAATTGATTAAAGAAGGGTGCTGATTTATTAACATTCTCATCAATAAAAACATATCCTTCCCATTTTAATAAATTAAATTTTTATTTTATAATTTAAAATATTATTATATTATTATAAACAGGATCAAATATATGTTATTTACTGTTCATTGGTGTCAACAAAACTTTTCTCATTAAAGAATGAGACCCAATGATTAAAATATTTAGCAAATGTGATTGGTAAGATTTGGGTTGCCTTATCTTTTTTCTCAAAATGCCATCATATCACATGTAATTCGCAACACGTAGAAAAAGTTGTAGATAAATTAAATTGTTCTTTTCTGCGGCTTGACCAGGTATATGAACTCAATCAAATCTACCAGATACAATAAATTAATCTTAGGGAAAGCTTATTTGACTCGAGAATTGGGACAGCAGTTTTTGATTTGAACAATTTTAGGCAAATGAGAACGAAATAAGTTCATAGAAAATGCAGATAAGCCTACAATGTCAGATTTGCCATACTTTATTGACTTGTTCCAAATCCACAAGATTTGAGGTCCCATTCACAATGTTTAACCATTTACTCTTCACCAGGGTGTCACTTTTTTGGTTGTTGAACTAATAAAACGAATTGAATTGATGTGAAATGCAGATAAGCCTCCCATGTCAGATTTACCCTACTTTCTTGACTATCAATCACACAAGCTTTGGGCTCCCATTCACAATGATCTTCCACTGTGTCCAGCCACAAACAGAACCACCTCCTCACCTTCTCTCAGTTTCAACTTGATGGGTCCCAAGCTCTATGTAAACACATCAAAGGTACATTCAAATTATTCCCTATATCAAGACTTAAACTTTGTCTTCTACTTCTGTCTCAGTAAGTATCTTAATCATAGCAGGTAACAGCTGGTAAAAGGCCAATCACAGGGATCCGTTTGTTTCTTGAGGGCATGAAATGCAACAGGTTACTTTCACACTGCTACTATTTATTCTTTCCCTTACATTTCTAGCTCCAAGGCAATATATGAGACTGCAATTTTGTTCTTCTAAAGTCTAATTAGTTAGGTAAATGAAATCTCTCAATTTTTTCTTATTTACTGTCACACTTTCTCATCTAATTTAATCCAACATTTTAAATCAGTAATTTTTTCGGAATGTAAAAAATACCTTTTATTCTTTCTTGTTATCATAAAAACAATATCCTACACATGAGAAGTCAATATTTCAAATATTATCTTTTTTTGTAGTTGTTACGTTGTGTTTACTCACTATCATGACTTAAAACTTAGATATTTGATGAAATCAGACATAAGGGAATTTGATGCAATTAAGATTCAAATCTAGAAGTCATAAAATTGATACATGATAGACGAAAAGTACAATTAAGTCTTTAGTTCTGTCTAACCATCATTTTAGCTAAGAATGTTTGGTGAATGAGTGGTGCTCACAAGGATGTTTGGTGACACAGATTAGCCATACACGTGCAACATCTATTGAACACTCCAACAATGCTTAACGACAAAATAGAAGACACCCCATTATGGTCAGAAGAAATCAGTGATGAACGTTTCTTTGAAGCAATCAATGGGAAGAAATTCTCCCATGTATGCACAGCACCAGTAAAATACGACCCCAGTTGGAGCTCTGATAAAGATGTGGCCTTTATAGTCACAGGTGCCCAACTTCATGTGAAGAAACATGACTCAAGGAGTGTACTTCATCTGAGACTGATGTTCTCTAAGGTGTCTAATTTTGTAGTTGTGAAATCAAGTTGGACACAAGGCTCCTCTGGGTTATCACAGAGATCTGGCATTTTCTCAGTAATAAGCACATCAATTTCAGGTAAAGACCAGAAAAAACCAGTTGTAGTTTTGGATTCCAGTGTGTTTCCAACAGGACCTCCAGTGCCTGTGCAAACGCAAAAGCTGTTGAAATTTGTAGACACTTCACAGTTGTGTAAAGGGCCACAAGATAGTCCTGGCCATTGGTTGGTCACTGGGGCAAGGTTGGTGTTGGACAAGGGTAAGATATGCTTATGGGCTAAGTTCTCTTTGTTAAATACTGCTTCCTGACATATCAATGCACATGTCCAAAGTGAAAAATTAAAAAAGCAAGGAAAGTTTTTCAAATTTTGTATTTCTCTGTAAATGATCACAGCTATGGATATGTCCCTCTGTGTAGTCAAAACGTAGTTATAGGAACAATTATTTCTTTCGTTTGTAGTGTAAGTAAGTAGCTTTCCACAAAATAAAGGATTTACAGCACTGCATGTTTCTAAGAACATACTTTTCTACTATGAGATTCAGTCTCTAATTCATAATACAAAATTTACTTACTGCCACCTCATCTAGTTATATATATATATATATTATAGTATTGTAATATAATAAAAAAATATAAATACACGTATGTAGAAGCATATTCACTTCTATTAGTATGAATTTACTATAAATATCAAACAACACTCCAATTAAATCAAAAGCTAAAATCACTTCTTCATTCTCCAAACCTAACAGGCAAAATAGAATAAGAAGCGTTCTTACAAGGTCTAGAACTTCTTTTTCTCTGAATTTCTCCTCTTCATGGTCTCTTAGTTTGGGCTTGGGTTTAGATGTTGGTTATGGACTATCACTTGTCGAATCTGATTAACTTGAACTTTCAGTTTTTGAGTTCAGGGTCAGCTTTCGGGTGTAACTTTCAAGAAACTCGGATGATAAAATCAAAATCGATTTTGTTAAATTATAAGATAAAATTCATTCTATTTACCTCAAGTTGATCACATATTTATAGTACTCACTTATTTGAGATTGAACTTGATTGTGCTTTTATTAAATATACCTTACATATTTATGTCTATTGGACTTTGCTACAATATTCTATTATTTACTCGTTTAATTTTTTATCTTATTGTGAACCTTTTGGTCATTCGAACTGGACATAGACAAAAGCTTTCTCATTATGTCCTTAGTGTCTTTTAGTAATTCGCCTTTAATTTATGGAAGCCATGTTTTGGTGATAAGAAATGGATTTCATTACTTGTTTTCTTGATTGAAACTGGAATACTTTGATTGAAGTTTCAGTTTGTTTGTGCTTCTTCTTTCTTTCATACAGCTATTGTTTTCGATATTAATAAGATTGTCTTTTCATTCTTGAAAGAAGGTTTCTTGGTTGTGATAAATACAAATGTTACTTCTGCGAGCATAAAATATACAGATTGTACTATAAATTCTCAATGTTTCATTTGTTAAAATGTCCAAATTTCTAACATTTGACCTCTGTTTAATGGATCATGCAAGGACCAAATATTTACTCTGCATAATGTAATCCTTAAACCATACAGTTTTTTCTATTTGTTAAACTTTTACTTTTAAACATCACTTTTTTTATCTTCATTTTTGTTATAAATATTATTATTTTTCATACTTTTCATATAAGTATAATAAATACGAATTATCTCTCCCAACATTTTTTTAACCTGGAAAGAATTTTAAACTAAAAAATTTGACAAATAGTTTCTAAAGTTGTTTTCTTAAAACTCTAATAAATAACTTTAATTTAAAAATAACTTTTATATAAAAGATAAATTGCACTAAATATTCCAAATCAACAATTGTTCGAGTAACCCTTAAAAACATATAAATATTCCTCAAATATTTTCTTTATTGTTTACAAATACTATGTCTCTGTCTCTCTGAGACTAAACTGAAGATGTCCTTGAAGGCATTAACATGGCTAATTCTTCATGTACCTCCATACGTTTTTTTTTTTATTATTATTATCTCATAAGTTTTTTTATTTCAAAAATGTTTTTTTAATATTCTGGATTATATAATTCAGAAGTATTTTTTTAGATTCGTGATTATGTAACCAAAAATCTTTTTATGATTAACTTCCGAATTACATATTTTGAAAGTTTTTTCTATACATGAAACTAGCTTTCGGATTATGTAACTTGAAAACTTTTTTTCAGATGCACTATTAACTTTCAGATTACATGAAAGTTTTTTTTAGATATAAGATTAACTTCAGTATTATGTAATCTGGATACCGAATAACATATTTTATAGGTTTATCTCAAATCCAAAGAAAAACTTTTGAAATCTAAAGAACTCTTTCGAACCTCTCTTCTTTTTTGGACTTGTGCCTCTTGATATGTCTGAATAATCGAGAATTTGGGGAACTCAACCACCACCGATGATAAAGTTTTTTTCTTTATCAAGTGATTAGAGTTTTTTTTTACTGGAATCCAGTTTTAATTTAAATAAAAATATTATAAAAAAGTTATGGATTTTTTTTATATATATAAAAAATTAGTGAAAACTATTTTAAGTATCTGAACTTCCATGTGACAATGATACAAATAATCTACAGTTGCCAAAACCAATTTTAAATCATACAAGTATTCTACAGTTGCTAAAATCAACTTTTAGTGTAAGTGCAAAAAATATATTTATATATGTAACTCTTAAAAATATTATTTTTCTAATTTTCATACTTTTGAGTTTTTTATTAGTTTTAATTTTTTAATATTTTTAAAACATTAGTTTTCAAACTCTTAAATATTCCGGCGTAACTTTCTATTTTAATACAATTATTATTACTTTTTAAAACTTTATTTATTTATTTATTATAAATCCTCTTTCTTCTTTTACAAACACTACATTTACTTTCATATTTATATTTTTCTTAATTAAATATACTCATTTCATACACCACTAATTATAAACCTTACTTAGTAAATGAAGACGATTATATTTTTATACTTCTGCTTTTTTGAAACATTAATTTTATAATTTGTATATTTATAAGAATGTATATTTAGTAAATGAAGACGATTTTGCTTATTTAGAACGCAGAATTTAATTTGTATCCAATTCCACTTCATGACAACGTGATTCTGATTCGTATTAATTAATTTGGGTTCACATGTGCACATCATCGTGACATGCATTTTCTACTTAGCAACAGAGCCACAATAACAATATATGCTATAAATTTGAGAACATTGCATTGATTAGTTGGCATGAATTTGTTGACTTTCTGGAACTGCATATCTATCCTCTTTTTGCTTCTTGCTTTCATCTTCTATTCTCACACCTACCCTTCAACTCCCTCTCTAATGGCTGAAGAATCTTCTAAATCCATTTACGATTTCACTGTCAAGGTTCGTTTTTTGGTTGTTGCATCTGCCTAAAAATTGTTGCTTGATCATTTTTTTGCTGATTTTTTGGAAAGTGCTCATGCCCAATTGCTTTTGCACTGTAGTTGTTTGGTGGGTGTACCCTGTGAAATTTTTCTTATAGATTAACAAGAAGGAACACTATCACGTTTTAAGTATATTTTGTAGTTTCTGATTATACACTTTTTGTATTTCAATGTTAAAGGAGCTTGCTGATCTAATTTTCTTTTCAATTCGTGACCTTCTGCATATTTGCTTTACCAAGATTGCAAAATTTAGATTTATTTTTCTTTGTATATGATATTAATTGAAAATGAATTGAGTTTGAGTTCAGGTTGTTTTTGCTGATTATTGGTTTGTGTATTATGTCCAACTCTATATAACAAGTGTTTGTTCTGTCCTGCCAAATTTTTTGGGACAAGTCTGGTTATGTTACTGATTTTGTTGTTATTGCTGATCTGCTGTTAGTATTTAACTGCTTGGACGAAGTTTTTCTTTGATGATTTATATTTGTTTATGCTGTGAACTATATTTACAGGACATCCGTGGAAATGATGTGAGTCTGAATGATTTCACTGGGAAGGTTATACTGATTGTGAATGTTGCCTCACAATGGTAACATAATTTGATTTTATTCACGCAGATAAATTAATTTTGGGTTACATTTACGTGTGTTATATGGACTGGTAGGAAAGTGTTGCATGGTATTTATATATGTTTGTGTGTTTTTCAGAAAGATTAGACCTTCGCTGGTGAATGTGAAATAATCTCTATAGGGTATGGATATTGTAAAGCTATAATTTTCAGGGCTAAAGCATAGGTTTTTAGGTTGGACTATGCCAAACAACATTGTTTCTTAGCAATAGAAACCGTTCTTAAGAAGATACAATATATGACATTGATATTATCAAAGTTTGCACCATGAGTTTGATGATGTTTGGCATCAAAGTTAGAAAATATAAGCTCAATTGTAGCACTAACAGTTGTATCCAGTTCAGGAGAAAGTTGGAGTAGGATTGATTCGCTAGAAAACAGAACAAACTTACTTGTGGTTTTGATTAAGGTTTTTAAGACCAACTTTGAAAAGTTGATAAACAATTGTTCTTTTAAAATAGGTAGAGGATGAGCAAAGAGAACATTGGGAAACCTGTTTAAATAAATCTTGGTTTTAGTCGATTTCATGAAATCTTGGTTTCTGATAAAACTAACCGACATTGTTGGATCCATTTATCTAACACCATCTAGTGTGATAAGGCTTGGTGTTATTGTTTGCATTAGAATTAGCTAATTACTGGCCATTATTCTTCCCTGTGTGTAACTAATACTTTTTAATGCACTGGTGCAGTGGTTTGACACAGACAAATTACAAAGAATTGAATGTATTGTACGACAAGTACAAGAATCAAGGTAAAACACTTGAGTAAAAATAGGAAAAGAAAGAAAATTTTCAACTATATTTATCATGATGTGAATTTGTAAACCTGAGTCTTCCGAGTGGTCTCCATCTACAGGATTTGAAATCTTGGCATTTCCATGTAACCAGTTTGCTGGACAGGAACCAGGAAGCAATGAAGAAATTCAGGATGTTGTTTGCACTAGGTTCAAGGCTGAATTCCCTATCTTTGATAAGGTGATTTCTGATAAGTGACAATAACCTCATATTTAATTTGCTCTATTTTGTTCCCTTTTATGTGTACTATTCTATCTTGGCCAAACATGATGTTTATGCATTTGGAATATTTGTTTGCATACTGTTCCATGTGTCATTTTATATGGAAATCACCCTAAAATAGTTCATCACAGGTTGAAGTCAATGGGAAGAATGCAGCACCACTTTACAAGTTTTTGAAAGAGCAGAAAGGTGGAATATTTGGAGATGGTATCAAGTGGAACTTCACAAAGTTCTTAGTAAACAAAGAAGGGAAAGTTGTGGAGAGATATGCACCTACCACCTCACCCTTGAAAATCGAGGTTAGACATATTATAGTGCTTATATATTTTAAGTTGAATTCTACATATAATGATGATGCAAGCAAAGGGGTTCAATTTTAACTTCAGTTCATTTATATTTTTCCTCTTGCAGAAAGATATTGAGAAGCTCTTGCAGTCTTGAGTGCTAAAGATTTGATTATATAGAACATGTAATGCTGCAGAGGTTAGTTTTACTACCATTTAGTTTTCAACCCTACCTTTCTTCTTGATGAGTACCAGTGTTGTGGCAGCCTAACCTATGCAAATTGTCTTGTAAATTCTCAATCTTGCATTGCTCTGCATAATTATTTGACTAGAGTTCATTACTTAGGTTCAGATTATCTCATAGATGTCAGTTTTCAATCAGGTTTTTATTATTTAAATTGTAGATATCATCATCTTCATCAAAGTACAAAAAATGAAAAATGATAATTGGTTTTATATTTGAGTCCCATCAAATTGGATTCTCTTTAATTGTTTTTGTATTTCAAACTTTTGCCCCTTATAATTATAAGATTAAAATGATAATATCTGTTTCAGATTATTAGTTTTAGAAAAGCTACATTAGCTGAAGTTTGTCATTTTTTCTTTCTTGTGCAGGAAATACTCAATTTGGAAGGACAAGTAGCAAATCGATATATATCCTGGAAAAGTGTTAATTCATCTGTCTCGGGTGTGAATTGTTCAATAAATATAAATTGGTGTTATAAATTATAATAACTCTGTTATCAAAACCATAAAATAATATATTTGGATCTTTATTTATGTTATTATTTTGCATGATCCATACTACATTAGTTATATACTGCATAGCTTCAGATTATGATGTTCTTAGTTTTGGACTTTGTTTACTCTCCATAAAATTTATAGAAGGAAGAAATAGGAAGCTATATTGTGCTTTTCTCATAAATCAAAATGAACTAATATATATCTTAGATTTTGGAGAAGTTGAATGAGTAAAACTTTTCCAAAAATTGAAATATACGAGGAGTTAATGATCGGAATAAAGAAAGATAAAATGAAAGGATTAGTGTTAAAAAGGCAAAAAGAGAGTTAAATATATAAACATAGTTACTATATTTTTGTTTTAAAGTTTGGTTCTCAACCTTCAAAAATTACATGAATTTTGTTTATCTTTCTAAAAAAAAAGGGGTAAACTGTGTATTAGTCTATATTAAATTGTAAAAATCCCCTCCTAGAAAAAAGGAAAAAATTCCAAGGATAAAATAAATAACATATATTTGATTTGATTTGTAACTTTTCTTTTCACTTTTCCATTTTCCCAATTCAAGAGTTGAAGAATCCATTTGGCATTTTATTTTAATTTCTTCTATTTTTTAAAAGAAAAGTCATTCTCCATTGTAAGGTTATTCCAATATGATAAAAAAAAAACTCCATTTTATTAATATTAATTACTTAAATAAACCACATGTTAGAATTTGTTTTTTTAATAAAACAGATGTTACAAAAGATATTAGATAACGGAGATTAAGGTTTTTCAATCAACTAATTTTAGAAACTAACCAATCACTGAATTTTTAGAATTTGAAGTTGGTAACCTAATTCAGTTTCTTGAACAATTTCTTTATTATTGTAATTATTAAGTTTTTGAATATCAGTTTCGGCATTTATTAAATTAACCGATTCTATCATTAGAATTTTTTGATTTTATTTTTCAAATTCGCATTCTATATTTTATAAATTTGTATTTATGTATAATCAATAATAGTATATAATAATTAAGTAAAAAAGGAAAATAATTGAATAAATAAAAACATTATGGATGAAAAAAAACAGAAAAAAAAAACTAAAAGTAACTAGAGTAATTAGCTACCATGTTATTTCCATTCACATTAAAAAAAAAACAATTCTTTCTATTAAATTAAAAAATGAAATAAAATATTATTTTATTGAGGTGTGAACCACCCTTGCTTAATTATCTATTATATTTTGAAAAATAAAAAATGAAGTGATAGGGGCTGGATTTTGAATTATAAATTACCCACCGAAACTTGTTTCTTTCACTTGCTTTCTTCAATTCTTCATTCTCCATTCTCTGCATTCTCTCTGTTCTCTGCATTCTCTCTATTCTCTGCATTCTCCATTCACCATTGTAAGGTTATTCTGAGGTTACAGTGGGAAGCCATGGCCGAAAATTCTTCTCCTGCAATCGACACTCACCGCACACTTCGATTCTCATCAATGCTTAATGTTCTTGTCATTGACACAAACCTCAGTGTTCTTGAATACATCAAGCAAGCATGCACCCACTATTCCTATCAAGGTAATATTCTACTCATAACTATTTCTGAAAAAGAAAGATTCATTCTTTTTTGTTATGTTGACGCTTGTTTTTGAGTTTTGTGCAGTTATACCATGCTCTGAATCTCTGTCTGCTGCCAATTTTTTGCGGGAAAGAAAGGAGCTCATTCATCTCATACTCATTGAGGCTCACATGCCATTGATGGATGGCTATGAATTCCTGCAATTCGTCAAACAAGAACAGATCAATGTTCCTCTCATCAGTATGTAACAGTTGTTTATATTTTCACTCAAGTTTTCACTGATCAAGAATAATTTTAATGAAGTGTTTTGTAATTTGCAGTGATGTCCACCGATGATAGTGATTCTTCCGTGATGAATGCCATTGAAGTTGGAGCTTGTGATTATTGGATCAAACCCTTGGAAAAGAATCGGATCGTGAGTATGTGGACACATGTTGTGAAGAACAGCATGAGTAAAGATAAGAAGCGAAAAGATATTGGTTGCCAGAAAGATTATGACAGAACAAGAGTGATGAGGTATAATTCTGAATTTGCTTCATCTCTGGTTGATTTTGATGTTGATGAATCAAAGAATGCTAATCCACCCTCAAGAAAGACGAAGCGCGTAGTATGGTCAACAGAACTGCATGATTTGTTTCTCAATGCCATGAAGAAAGCTGGAGAGGAAGGTATGATTCTTCCACAATTTTTTCTCTCTGTTCTTCAGTATCTGTATTTCTTTCTTTGGTGGTATTCACAGTTTTGTTTCTATTCTTGAAGCTATGAACGTTCCAGGTTTGGAAAGAGGACATGTTGCAAGTCATCTTCAGGTTGGTTTCTACCTTCAATTGATGTTCTAGTTTCATAGAGTTTCATAGAGTTTCATAGTGGTTGAGTTATTGTTAACATGAAGTGAAATTTTGATTGGCAGAAACACACAAAATCTTTGACAGAGAAGCAACAGAAGGAGATGTCGTTGGCTTCATGGAACACAGAACCTGAAAGAATCCACCTGCAATCTTCTACTTCACTCACAGATTTTCATCATCCTGGTTTCACAGGCAACATGGGACCAAAAGGAGAGCAACATTTTCATGCAGAAGAAGCTTTGGCACATCATCATCATCCTCTTTTAGCAACCTTTTCTAACATGGCCATTGCTGAGAATTCTCCACAGTTCATGAGAAATATCAGGCAGCAGTATCATCATAAAATTCATCCAATCAACTTTGACTACAACTCTGGCATCAACATGGATAATGGGTTAGCATCACTACAATCAATCAAAGGTGGAAACAACATGGGTGAAGTGATTCTGAATCAAGATACTACTAAAGCTTCTGTTTATCACCCACAAAGTCAAAACGCAGGTTTGTCAAGTTGTGCTGTGAGATCTTCTGATGCAATAGATATTGATGATGCAACAAGTGAGGAGCAGCTAATTCTATCAACAATGGAGTAAACCATCAAAAGGACTGCGTCTTAATCTTTTCATTTTCCCTTAATTGAATATTAGGAAACTTTGTAACTCACTTCTGATAATCTACAATATTTTCCTTAATGAATGTGTGATCAGTTTATCTCAGTGTTGACCTTTTTCTATAATCATGGAGAATATTTAGGGTTTGGTTGCATAGTTGCTAAAATTATACTGTTTGAATGATAGATTATATGTTTATAGTAGTAGGTTATGGTTATGATGAATTATACTAAGCATCAGTTATATTTGCATGTTGTAAAATTCAATTTCGTTTGAGTAGTTAGAAAAAATATTGAGAATATAAATGGAAAGGGATAAAAAATAACATAATTTCTCATATATATTGTTATCATAAAATTTTGTTGTTTGAGAATATAAAAAGAAGAAACACTAAAATGATTAAGAAATAAAAATTCAGAGAAAATAAAAATAAACTGAATTTATGTTATTTTCTTATCATAAACTTTTGTTGTTTTGTTAGTTGGTTGTTGTTATTTTTTTATCGTTATAAATGAATAAAAATGTTTTTCAAGCAATATCATTATTTTTGTTTACCCAACTATAATATTAAAACAAAGTGTTACACTTATACATGTATATATGTTAATAATAAAAATAATGTTTTTTTTATAGTTTTGCAGTATTTTATATATTTAAATTTTTAAAAATATGTTTATATCTCATATTTACTTACCTAGGAATTTAGAGTATTTTTAAGAAATAATTATCACTAGAATTTATTGTATATATCTAACCTGCGTTACAGAAAGAAATATATAATTTGTTAACAATTGGTAATTGTAAACAAGTGATGTTCTAGGTCTTACAATTATGATTATTACTGTGTAAGTTGATTTATCTTGTTTTCAAAATATAATAAATGATTAAGTAAATAGTTATTAATTGATTGTATAACTAATATTAGTAGTAGCTAATACTTTAAATATTAGAAAAATACAAGTTTTGTTGGGTTTATATTTCTACTATTTAATTATTAACTACAAATATTTAAAAAACAATAAAATTTAATTTAGACGCAGATTGAAGGTGTGAAATGTGAGCCTCAAAATTATTATTATTTTTTATACATATTTTAAAAAATAATCACTTTCAAATGTAGATACAATTGGTTTAAGGTAAAAGATAAATTTCAAAAATATTATTCTAAAAAAATGAGTGTTCCAAAGAAATAAGTGGAGTGCAGGAAGAAACTCCCATGTGTCATATGGGCCTGGAAGGCCCAATAGCTTGCATGTTTTCTTCTCCAAATTTTCCCTTTGATGCAAAACCCACAATTTTCGCCATTGGAGCTTCAGCTGTTGTGCCAACTCTGGAGAAAAATAAAATTGAGGTAACGAAGTTTCGTGTCACGATACCGAACTTTTGCATCCTTTTTTCCATTGTTTTCATTTAAGATCGCATCGTTTCATACCTAATTTGAAGTTATCCATTTCAGTTCATATAATTCTTTTGATTTCATCTTAAGGGAATGATTAGGTTAATTTATGATCGTAGTAGTTCATTGGACTTGCAATGTATGGGGGAAAGAAAAATTAATGTTCTGATTCGATAACCATGATTTCTGTTGTCAGAAGATCACGAGGAACACACTATGGCTTGTTTGGATAAGTACATTGAGAGAAGCTTGGGAAAGCACTTTTAGCTCTGTATCAAAAAACCTAGTTATTAATTACTATCTATAATGATGATGATGATGATGATGAATGTTATGGTGTCTGTTGTAAGTTGTCTTAGTTTTCTTTGCAGGAAGCTTGTGCACCATGGTCAATGCCACTAAAGGAATCTTCATTTCCTGGTATCACCTCTTTCAAAGTTGTAATATTCAACTCATTATTTTTACATCTACCTATTGTTGGAACTTCTACCTACTATAACTATAAGGACTCCAGGTAGAAAACTTCTTGCTATAAGTTTTGGTTTATAACAGTTAACTATGTTAACAACAGTCACTAATGGGGCATGACTTGGTTTACTTTTAATCAATTTTTCCTTTGACTCGTGTAATCTGCATCGATGATTAGCTAAATTTGGTTGTGCAGTGACGTCCCCATGGCACAATATATCATCAATATGAATGCTTCAATGCCTGCATCTGATAAGTTCATTATACATGTGTTGGATAGCACCCACATGTTTGTCCAACCTCATGTTGAGTTAATGATACGAAGTCAAATCGCCAAGTTTAGAGAGGACAACACATATGTCAAGCCTAATTGATTCCGTATAGCTTTTCTGGCCTTCTCAAAGGAAGGGTTCAGTGCATATGTTTCCCTCTCCCACAACTCCATTTTCCAAACTAGATTAGATTTACTAGTTTTATGTGATGTTTGTTTACAAATAACTACTTTCACTTACTGAAGAATACCTTCTTTTGGTGGCTTGTATACAGAGATATCTTTACTACAAAAATTCGAAAGAGGAAGTGACATCAATTTGAGAACTAATTCGAACTTTGCATATTAGAATGTTGTAAAACCATGGTTTTTCTTTTGTAAATTGAAATTAAGTTATATGTAACTTTTACAGAAATTGATAAGACTCTGACATGCATTGATTTTTTTAGTTGTTTACTTTTTTACTTTCTTGTATTAATTAATGTTTGTTGAAAACTTTTTGCAAAGTGAATCATTTTAGAATAAAAGCAGACAAATCAATTTTTCTGTTCATATTAGTTATGGTTTTATAGAACTTCCCTTGGAACTGTTTCCATTTTTTTTATATGAAATTGTTCGACTTTTATATAACTACTGTTGTTTTCCTTGTGCCTTTTTTACTTGGATTTTGAAAAGTGTGATAGTTTTAAAAAAAAATCTCTTAATCATTCTAACAAATGTACTTTTATTTCTTTTACTATAATAGATTAACTTGTTGTAATAAATATCTTTTTGACGAGCATCCAACTTAGATTTAAGTTCAATAGAAAAAAATATGCAATTCTATTTTTTATTATTATTAGTTTAATTTCTTTGATAATGTATTATAATCTTTATTAGTATAAAAAATAAAAAAACTAATTTAAATATGAATATAAATATACTTACTATTTGACAAAAATAAAATAAAAATTTCGTACTGATTAAGATAAATCTTTATTTCAAGAAGAGGGATAAAAATAATCAAACTTTCACTCGTCCTCTTACAATCCGTAATTGCATATATATAAGTATATTGTAATACAGAAACTAGTCTATGGATAACAAAAAACATTGCTAAATTATGGATACGGATGATAATGAAACCAAATATGTATGCTCTTGATATTGTTTTGACAATAGAATAACACCAAAATATACTCGTTACATAATCCAAATAGATATGCAAAGAAACTTTTAAGCCATAATTTTATTGGAAATGTAAATATAAATCACATGCTTTTGGAAAACTTATCCTTATAAAGCATGGCATATAATGCTTGTTCCCTACCCAAGAAAATAAGACGGAGCACTTGTGTCTCAATCGTTGAAGCAGAAATCCTATACCATACCACTTTTAGAACTCAAAATATACACGGTTTATTTTTAAAAATCAGCTAAAATATGTACCCAATAGAACCAATTAATTGGGCTAGAAATGAACAACACAAGAACTTTTCACCATCACTTGTCATTTCCAATTAGTTTTATCAAAGATCACCACTTAACAAGTTGGAAATAATAACAATCTATTATCATCAGCTCTTGGAACTCAATTTCTCCAGGAGGATCCTGTTTAGGAGACCAGGATTTGCCTTGCCTTTAGATAATTTCATTACCTGCATTTGGACAAACACAAGTTACTGAGATTTGGACAAACATAAAAAATTTCTTCCACTTCTACAACTGTCCCTAAAAACATACCTGGCCTGCGAAAAAACCTTGTAGTTTAGTTTTGCCTCCTCTATATTGCTCCACTTGTTTAGGATTCTCCGCAATCACTTTCTCCACCATTTTTTCAATTTCAACAGGATCTACTATCTGTCATTTCCAAAGGCAAAAGCCAGTTCCAACTTTTTCATTCTTTCTCAACGTCAACAACCAATGCCAAAGATGCAGCCTCAGAGCAGAGGTTTCACATTAAATGTTCAGACCAATTCAAGTTTTTCTTTTGAAAAAAATAATTAAAACTCAATAACATCTCAAACACCACAATCTGAACAATCCAGTATAGTTGCTAAATGTGCATTTGATCTCATAAGCTGGCAGCATTATGCTTCAATATCAAAGAATTTATGTTGTCCCCCTGCTGAATTTAGTCTAAAACACACAACAGTAAAAACTTCAGTAATGGTTAATCCTACAACTTACCTGAACCAAGTCTTTTTTTTCTATGAGTTCCTTAACAGTTCCTCCCTTGGCTAATAGCTCAAATAGCACCTGCAAACAAATGAAGAAATTGAAAAAATACAGAATGCAACAAAAGCCCAAATTTATATAATTCAGCCACAACTGCCTAATTGTCTTTTCTAATTTTCCACTTCATTGAGACAGTTTTATTCAAAGTCTAAACATGCATGCAGAGAAGGATGGAACCATGGAGAGAACAAAGAGAAGCATATGCTGAAAACTGTCTCATAACTATATTTCAAACTTGATGGTAACAAAATGAGTGTAATAAATCAAAGATCCAAGTTTCCTAATTACCATATTTACATGACACATTGATATATAGGCATAATAATTGGACATGTTTTTGACAGGAACAAAATATTGAAGTTTAATGATGATTAAAGCCCAAATTAGGCTTCAGAGATCAACATATTTATAAATGAATTCCCACACTTGGCTTGGTCAATAGTTAGAATATACTAACACAACTGACTTCCCAATGTAGTAAAGTATATGAACAAATTAGTGAGAAACAAGAAGGTAGAGCAGCTTAATGTTTCAAAATTGTGTAAGAATCCAGGAAGCTTAGAGTACTATGCACCACTCATTAGTGCCAGAGCAAACATACCTCCTTTCCAATCTTGCCACTAATGGTTCCACCTTTGATGGAAGCTATCAACTCAGACAACTCTTCAGGTGTAAGCTTTATTTCGTTTATGGTCAACTTTTCATTTTTCATGAAAGCAGCGATATCACTCATTATCCAGTTGGCGACTAGCTTTGGATCAGCACCTTTTGCAAGAGTTGCATCAAAAAATTCTGCAATCTAATACTCAATCCAGAAGAAGAAAAAAATCACATTAGACCATTTTGTAATACACTTTACTGGCATCTACTATTTAGCTTTCTAACACTGTTAATCGTGTTTGTGATCCTACTTGTATTAATGAGCACTATAGTTTGCAAATATCTAGTCAGCTTTTATGAGTTTGAATTTCAGCTTGTGACAATTTGATAGCCTAAGGAATTTTACTTTTATTGGATGGGCCTAAAAACATTCCTTTTTAATATTACTTGCTTTTCTAAAATATTGGATATGACACATGTAGGGTTGTCATGCATTAGGTTTATTATTTAATGCAAGGCTTGCAATGTGTTATAACCACAGAGAACTCACATTTTTATCATTAGCCAGGAAAAGAACATCTTGCATGCTTAAACCCATCTGCTCATATCTTCTCCGCTTAATTTCTGGAAGCTCTGGTAAAGACTTTATTATATCATCAACATATTCCTGAGCAAGAACTACTGCCGGCAGGTCTGGTTCTGGAAAATATCGATAATCAGCAAGCCCTTCCTTTTTCCTCATTGTAATTGTTCTCTAAACAGAATAACAAAAGTTATTTATGAATACTAGTCTGAAGAGAGAAAAAGGAAAACACAATCTTGCACTTGCTACACTACATTATAAACAAAAATATAAGAACACATTATAGCACTAACCTGAGAGCCTTCTTCCCATAACCGAGTTTCTTGTACTATCTGATCTTCCTGGCCTTGACTATGGAGTTGCACCTGCCTTGCAATTTCAAAATCAATTGCTCTGCTCACTGAAGAAAATGAGTTCAAATTTTTTATTTCAACCTGCCAGTAACAATTGACCATATTAGTTGCTAAATCTGTAATATATTGTATGCGTTCATACTGCACTGCAACAAAACGTAGGAGACTTTGGCATTTCATTCCTGCAAGGCAAGGACCAGGCCATTTTTTTAATAGGATTTTGCAATAATATGATCATACTCAATTTTCTCATCCACGAGAGAACTGCTTGTAGCAATTACTCTTTATTTCATTCTTTGAGGTTAATTTATAGAAACCCAAAATTCTGTGCAAGTAATTGTTTTCTTACAGAACAGAAAACCACATTGATAATTTCGGACTACAGACAACTACCTAAGTAGAAGAAAGTAAAGTAATTGCATACATTTATTGAGAACATGGCATGCAATCAAGGTAAGTAACACCTAAAATTTTACATTTTGTTTTATTGCTTACAAAGACAACTATTTCACAAGACATCAAAATAAAAAGGTCTTTTGACAAATGGTTTTTAAAGATGTAAGGCTAAATCACACTCATCTCCCTGAGAGTAAATATACCCCATGGAAAGCTTGTTAAGAATTGCTCGCCAATTTCATTTACATTATAATGGAGTTAAGTGTAGCACATTCCATCTCTTATATATTTAAAAAAGGTAGAGAGGGGGAGTACCCAAAAATATCATCATGCTCAAACAAGCTACGCTTTGGTTCAAACAGAACTGATCAAGAATTGACACCCAAAAACTCATTCTGAGTTTGTTTTGTTGAAAAGAATATTTTTTATGTCTGGTAGTACAAGATTAACTGTAAACTATATTCTTAATATCTTCCATTCTTATGATTGCAGGGAGAAAACTCAACTCGAACCAAGATTCTCTCGTAACAATGACTAATTAGAGTAGGGATAACATTGACGAGTATCAACAAACAACATGCAATTTTGACAAGCTTCCTAACAATTTAACAAAGTGCCAATTTCAGAAGTCCAAAAATTGGTGTTTAAAAACCCTTTAACTATTTATATAGAAGAAATAGCTAGATACCTTAGTCCCAAACTTTGATTGCCCAATAGGTCGTATTGATACATTTACATCACAACGAAGAGAACCTTCTTGCATATTGCCATTGCTCACTCCCAAATACCGCACCAACCTCTGTATTTCTGCAGCATATTCTGCTGCTTCAATACCATTTCTCATATCAGGCTCAGAAACTATCTCAAGCAAAGGTACCCCTGCCCTATTAAGATCAACCTGTGATGAAACACCACTAACTTTAACAATCTTTGGTAATTATTCATGTCAATGAGTGGAGGATGAATGGAAATGACTATTAAATGTGTTTCAAAATAAGAATTATTCATCAAAGAAATATGTCAAAATTGATCCAGTACAAAGATTTGTCCAGCTGATCAAAAAAAAAAACAAAGATTTGTCCAGGTAAACATAAATTCAGTCTGTCAAATGGTACACAATGAAAGGGTTCCTTAAACTTGGATATAAAACATATAAAATAAACATAGTAAGGTTACGTTTGAATGAATTTCCCAATATTAATGTATACAAGAGAAGAAAATAAGAAAGTAATATAACTTAAATTTTTTCTTAAGTTAAAATTAATTAATAAACAGATTATTCTAGAACTTCTCTCTTAGTTTCATCACAAGTTGATTTCAAATTAAGGCAATATTTAACTTATAAATTAAGTTAAAAAATTCATTTTATCTTATTTCCCCCCTCTTATAAGTACTTACAAAGAAGATTTACCCAAACAGAAGCTAAATAAGATTGCAACTTGCAAACTGAAATAATGGTAAAGAAACAAAACCTGTGAGTAATTTCCATTCTCTGCATGTAGCAGCTTTCCTGCATCCTCTTCCATGTGAACCCTTGTAATGCCAAACCTCTTGTGACCCCCGCCAAACTCAACTGGAATATCCACATCAACAAAACCAGCTGAAGCAATTGGCACATCAAACTGAGAAATTTGATACCCTTTTGGAAGGTCGGGGTAGAAATACTGCTTCCTATCAAACTTGGAGTTGAAAGCCAAGTTGCAGTTAAGAGCAAGGCCCAACTTGACAGCAAACTCAATGACTTTGGAGTTCAAAACAGGCAAAGCACCAGGCAAGCCCATGCAAATGGGGCAAATGCTGCTGTTGGGTGGAGAACCATAATGGTAAGGGCAACCACAGAAGGCTTTGGTCAGAGTGGAGAGCTGAACATGTGTTTCAATGCCAATGATGGCTTCATAGTTTTTTGGAATTTTGTCAAGTTTTTTGGACTGGGTGCTGCTTGTTGAAACCTTGGTCTGAGGTTGCCGCGGTTGGGTGTCTGTTTGGGATTGTGTGGCTTTCGTCGTCAAATGATAAACCCCATTTCTTCGTCTGAGTAATGTTGTTGGATAAAGCAGAAAGGGGTGAACTTGAAGGCTTCTGAATATTGCAGAAGCCATTTCGGGAGTTATTAGAAAAGATGAAGTAGCAAAATAACCTTAGAAATCAAAATTCGCACCCACAAATGTTGTCCTGTTCTCAACAACGAAGAAAAATTGTGCTCAAAATTTGCATATTATTTTCCCAATCTGCTGGGTGCTCACCCACAGTGATGACTAATCTGCGTTCTTGGCCAAGGATGAATGAGGAAGACAACGATGGTGATAACCCAGTGTCAGCCTTAAACCCTTAAACGCATCGTTTAGAATAACAAAATTAATGTTTAAAAAAAAAAAAGTAAATACTAAAAATAAATTTCAAGAAAAAAAAAATAGGATGCAAAATATTTAGTAACTAAGGATAACCATCCATACTTAAAATATAAAAGAATGAATTAGTTTTTCAAAACAATGTTTTTATAGTAAATGCTTATGTTTCAAGTTTATGTAATTAATATTTTAACTTGTACGCTAGAATGATTAAGAGAAAACAAAAATTAAAACTATCACACTTTTCAAAATCCAAGTAAAAAAGGCACAAGGAATAAAACAACAGCTTGTTTCTTCTGCACCCAACATTTTTCTTCCTACACCACTAAATTTTTAGAGTACCAAAAACTAGGCTTGTCATATTTATTTGAAAAGATACCATTATGGTGCTTATAGATTTATGGAAATTGGGTTCTAGAATATTTATGGGTTGGTGAATATGGAATACATTTTTTTGGCTTATGAGTTGACAGATTTGGAATGCATTTTTTTTACTTACGGATTGGTGAATCTAAAACGTATTTTTTTACTTATGAACTGGTAGATTCATAATGTATTTTTTTTACTAATGGATTAATGGATCCGGAATGATTTTTTAACTTTTGATGTTTGGTTGTGGTTTTCAATAATTTGTTAAAATTTCATGGTAAGATGTTAATTTGTAGAAGTATGTACACTACCAAGAATTTGTTGAACTTCACTATTAATCAATTTTAAGACTTATTGAAAAGCATAAACATTTACATCCAATCACCAAAGTTTGGTATTCATATGTAGTTATGAGATTGTAATCGAATTCATAAATTAATAAGCGGTCAACCATGACTCATCCACCGGATTGTAGAATATTGAAGGGATGTAGAAGAAACACCCGAAGTATAATATTAAACTGGATGGATCATTGTTGACAACTTATAAAAATCATGTGACCCATTTGTATGATGTGCGTGTATGTATACAAACAATGACATGGACGATGGTGATTATTTATATATTTTATGTTTTTAGTTGCATTTTTGTTTTTTAATTTGATGAAGCTACACATTGTTTATATTATTATTTTAAAACGTGATGAAATTAGTTCTTACACAATCATGAGTGAATTTGTTCTTCTGCATTTATAATAGTCACAATATATGTGTACATATTAATTTATGAATTCGATTACAACCTCATAACTACATATGAAAACCAAGTTTTAGCGATTGCATAAGAATGTTTATGTTTTTATTTTCCAATGAGTCCTAAAATTGATTAGGAATGAAGTTTAACAAATACATTCCGATCCACCAATCCATAAGTCAAAAAAAATACATTCAATATCCACCTATCCATGAATTTCGCGAAACCCACATTCTGGAAACCTACCTATAAACTACCTTTTCAAATAAAAATAGCAAGATTAATTTTAGTATTTTAAAAAATCTTGGGGTGCAGGAAGAAAAATGTAGGGGTATAGAAAGAAACACCCAAAGAACAGTAGTTATATAAAAGTCGAACAATTTCATATAAAAAAATGGAAACAGTTCCAAGGGAAGTTCTATAAAACCAAAACTAATATGAATAAACAAAACTGATTTGTCTGCTTTTATTCTAAAACGATTCACTTTGCAAAAAGTTTTCAACAAACATTAATAGAAGAAAGAAACATTAATAGAAGAACTTAGTTACCTCAATTTTATTTTGGCACAACAGTTGAAGCTCCCATCAGCAATGGCGAAAATTGTGTAGGTTTTACATGGAAGAAAACATGCAAGCTATTGGGCCTTCTAGGCCCACGTGATCCATGGTAGTTTCTTTCTGCACTTCACTTATTTCTTTGTAACACTTAATATTTTTGAAATTTATCTTTTACATTAAACCAATTAAATCTACAAGTGATTAGTTTTGAAAATATTTATAAATATAAATAAATAATGTTCAGTTTCTGCTCATATTTCACACCTTCAATCTACTACACGTAATATCTGTATCTAAATTAAATTTTAATGAAAAATTATTAAAAAAGTAGAAATATAAACCAAGGAAAACTTGTATTTTTCTAATATTTAAAGTATTAACTACTACTAATATTAGTTATACAATCAATTAAAAACTATTTACTTAATTATTTATTATATTTTGAAAACAACAAAAGTTTATGATAAGAAAATAAGAAAATAACAGAAATTCTGTATGTTTTTATTTTCTCTGAATTTTAATTTTTTAATCATTTTAGTTTTTTTCTTTCTTATATTCTCAAACAACAAAATTTATGATAACAAGAGAAATTATGTTATCTTTTATCTCTTTCCATTTATATTCTCAATATTTTTTCTAACTACTCAAACGAAATTGAATCTCACAACATGCAAATATAAAACTGATGCTTAGTATAATTTATGATAACAATAACCTACTATAAACATAACATCTATCATTCAAACAGTACAATTTTAGCAACTATGCAACCAAACCCTAAATATTCTCCATATACAGAGAGAAAGGTCAACACTGAGATAAACTAATCACACATTCATAAAGAAAAATACTGCAGACTGTCAGAAGTAAGTTACAAACTTTCCTAATATTCAATTAAGTGAAGAATGAGAAGATTAAGACGCAGGCCTTGTGATGCTTTCATCCATTGTTAATAGAATTAGCTGCTCCTCAGTTGTTGCATTATCAATATCTGTGGAGAGATTTTGGCTGCTGAACTCAGTTGCATCAGAATATCTCACAGCATAACTTGACAAACCTGCATTTTGACTTTGAGGGTAATAAACAGAAGCTCCAGTAGTATCTTGATTCAGAATCACTTCACCTATGCTGTTTCCACCTTGGATTGATTGGAGTGATGTTAACCCATTATTCATGTTGATGCCAGAGTTGTAATTCTGGGGAACAAAAGCTGGATTTCCAGAAATTGTGATGGAAGATGAGTGAAAGTTGAATGGATGAATTTGATGATGATACTGCTGCATAATATTTCTCATGAACAGTGGAGAATTCTCAGCCATGCCCATGTTAGAAAAGGTTGCTAAAGGAGAATGTTGATGATGTGCCAAAGCTTCTTCTGCAGGAAAATGTTGCTCTCCTTTTGATCCCATGTTGCCTGTGAAACCAGGATGATGAAAATCTGTGAGTGAAGTAGAAGATTGCAGGTGGATTCTTTCAGGTTCTGTATTCCCTGAAGCCAACGCCATCTCCATCTCTTTCTTCTTTCTCAAATATTTTCTGTGTTTCTGCCAATCAAAAATTCACTTCAATCACAATAACTCAACCACTATGAAACTATAACATCAATTGAAGGTAGAAACTAACCTGCAGATGACTTGCAACGTGTCCTCTTTCCAAACCTGGAACGTTCATAGCTTCAAGAATTTTCTTGGGCACGGCATCTGAAAGAAAATAATCAAGCAATAAAAACAAAACTGTGAATACCACCAAAGAAAGAAATACAGATATTGAAGAACAGAGAGAAAGAATTGTGGAAGAGTCATACCTTCCCCTCCAGCTTTGTCCATGGCAATGAGAAACAACTCATGCAGTTCTGTTGACCATACTATGCGCTTCTTCTTTCTTGAGGGTGGATTAGCATTCTTTGATTCACCAACATCAAAATCAACAACAGATGAAGCAAATTCAGAATTATCACTCTTCACTCTTCTTCTGTCATCATCTTTCTGGCTACCAATATCTTTTTGCTTCGTATCCTCACTCGTGCTGCTCTTCAGAACATATGCCCACATATTCACGATCCTTTTCTCCTCCAAGGGTTTGTTCCAATAATCACAAGCTCCAACTTCAATGGCCTTCATCACGGAAGCATTATTATTATCCGTGGACATCACTGCAAATTACAAAACACTTCATTAAAATTATTCTTTATGAATGAAAACTTGAGTGAAAATATAAACAAGTGTTACATACAGACGAGAGGAACATTGATTTGTTCTTGTTTGACGAATTGCAGGAATTCGTAGCCATCCATCAATGGCATGTGAACCTCAATGAGTATGAGATGAATGAGCTCCTTTCTTTCCCGCAAAAAATTGGCAGCAGGCAGAGATTCAGAGCATGGTATAACTGCACAAAACTCAAAAACAAACGTCAACATAACAAAAAAGAATGAATCTTTCTTTTTCAGAAATAGTTATGAGTAGAATATTACCTTGATAAGAAGAGTGGGTGCATGCTTTGGTGATGTATTCAAGAACACTGAGGTCACTGTCAATGACAAGAACATTAAGCATTGGTGAGACTGGAAGTGTGTGCTGAGTGGCGATTGCAGGAGAAGAAATTTGGGCCATGGCTTCACACTGTAACCTTAGAATAACCTTACAATGGAGAATGGAGAATGCAGAGAACAGAGAGAATGCAGAGAAGAAAGCAACTGAAAGAAACAGGTTTTGGTGGGTAATTTATAATTCAAATTCACTTAATTTTTTTATTTTTCAAAATATAATAAATAATTGAGTAAGTGTGGTGATATATTATCTTTAACACTACAAACTTACCATTCACACCTTAATAAATTAATATTTATTGATTTTAATTTTATTTAACATGGTACCTAACTACTCTAGTTACTTTTAGTTTTTTTTTTCTGTTTTTTTTCATCCATAATGTTTTTATTTATTTAATTATTTTCATTTTTTACATAATTATTATATACTGTTATAGATTATAGGTTATACATAAATACAAATTTATAAAATATAGAATGCCAATTTTAAAAATAAAATGAAAAAAAAAATTCTAATTCGGTTAATTTAATAAATGCCGAAACTGATATTCAAAAACTTTATAATTAAAGTAATACAGAACCTTTTTAAGAAACTGAATTAAGTTACCAACTTTCAAATTCTAAAAAAATTAGTGATTGGTTGGTTTCCCAAATTACTTCATTGAAAAACAAATTAATTCTATCATATTACTATAAACTTTGCTACCTAATTAAATACTAATTTATAAACTATTTATCAATAATAGAAACTAATTTAGAAATTAATAATTTTTTTAGTTCCAATTAAGTAAATATAACAACTAATTATTTTTAATCTCTAAAATTAGTTTCTATTTAATGATTTTTTAATAGTATTAAGTTATTAAAAAATAAATTTATAAATGAATTAAGGTTTATATTTATATAACTAAAAGTCTTTATAAAGTTATATATAACTATAAATAATTAAAATATTAAAATTTAATTTAGATAAAAAAAATTCTACGTAGTAAAATTTAGAGGAATAATAAATATGTTAATAAATTTAGAGGAATGGACAGTTAATATTTTGGAAGATTTGATGTTGAGTAATGTACTTGGTTTCCTGAAATAGTTGAAAAACTGAAATATGATTAATTATTAATTTTCTAACTGAAAAAACATTCTTGATTTAAACATTGGGCAAAGCTGTTTGTTAATTTGATACTATAAAAAGGAAAAATTACCATTAATATATTTTCCTGTGTTTTGATAACCATATATTAAATGTAGTTATATAGATAAGTTACTAATTTAAATGTTTTGATACTATGTTTGAATAAACCTTCTTATTATTTCATATAAAACAAACTTGTTATGTATATGTTGGTTTTGATAATTTTTCTTGAATTAGTCTTGAAATTTATTTTGATGCATTCTATGAAACAAAGTTGTTCTCCATACTTGATTTTTATTAATAAATACAATCAATGTATTAATATAAATTTTATTAAATTTAAATAACACACCAAAGTTTATTTTTCACATTTTCTTTTAAGTCTAGTCATATAGAACTCACCTAACATATATATAATGTTATTTCCAAAAGTTTTAAAGCATAAAATGTTAATTCTAAAGTAAAATTTTGAACTGTGGTCCAAATTATAAAATAGAACCTGCATTAGAATTTCTCATTTTATAAAATGTTAATTCAAATAATTTTATTTGAGAGAATTGATTAAGTTATGATTTGAAGCTTCTTTGGAAAGATTAGGTATAACTCTTGATTTTGGATCTCATTAAAAGAGGAAATATATTATCAAATCTTGATTAGTTCAGTGAATTTTAAATCGCTTAGAATACTTGTTAAATTTACCAATAAGATTAGAACATGTCCAAATTGAGAACTGAAGCAATCAAAATATTTTCTTAATTTTTCTCCTCAATTGACTGAATCAACGAAATAATTTTATTTCAAAATAATATCTTTAATTTATTTTAATAAAATAAAAATGATTGAAATTTTTTAAAGAGATTATTTGATGATGTGAGATATAATGTGTTTTAATGACGATAAATTGTGAATAGTGTGATTGATTATAAGTCATTAAGTTTTTAATGTGATTGATTGATCATTGTGTTTGTGCATTGATTATTGATTATAATTATGATGTTTTAATACTTGTCAATCATCATTATCATGGAAATATTATCTATATGTGATCTAAATATTAAATCAAGAGATTAATTAAGAAACATCCAAACAAAATATCATAGCGTGAATAATCAATTCATATAGTTAGTTGAAAGTGAGAATTACCAATTCTCAAGAAGAAGTGTAAACATTTCTAGCGTATTTCTTTTTAGTATAGTCTTGAATTTAAACATTGCATATATTCATTATATTATATGTGGATGTTTGTTATGTCTTGTTAGTAGTAATGGTTGCATTTATTTATATATAAAATATATTTATATTTAATTAAAATATTAGTTTATATCTATTTAGTTGCGTTATGATTTTAATTTTACTATGATTTTTTTTGTTTAATTAAATTTCAAATTCCTGTATTTTTAATTGATATCTATTAAAATATATTTGATTTATTGAGTACTTAATTTTTTTTTATATTTTTCAATTAACTTTTGTTGTTTAATTTTTTTATTAATGGAATGATGTGACGGTTAGCTTGGTGACATGATTGTGTTTTACTTATCTCCACATGCTAAAAAAGTTGAGATTTGTTGGTTACATCATGGTTAATGTAAAACAACAAATAACTTTTATAACTTTCATTGAAAATGATAATAAAATTGTAATACTCCTAATGACTTCCACATCATCACCTACGACGACTAAAGGATTATAGTTGTCGATATAGATGATGAAAGTCGTCATTCTCCTGATTGCTTCTATATGTCATCACCTACAACGGTCACAAGATCATCATCGATGAAAGTCGTCATTCTCCTGATTGCTTCTATATGTCATCACCTACAACGGTCACAAGATCATCATCGTAGTCACCATATAAGTGACAACGACAATACCTTGTTAGCCAACACATTTCAATTAAAGTAATAAAATTTAATTTGTCGTTTTACACTAACTACAATATCATTTTATATTAATTATAAAATCTTATATTTCATAAATTATGCATGACAATCACGTCACCTAATTAAAAAGAAAAATTAAATGAGAGAAACTCAATTAAAAAATATAAAAGTTGATTACTTGTGAAACAAAAAAAACTAATAAGAAATCAATTGAAAATATTTAAATTTATGAGAGACTTGAAACTTAATTAAATCTATTTTTTTATGAGAAATTAAATTATGATAATGTATAAGGAAGTCTAAGAACTTTTTAAGATTTTGTATACATGTATAAATGGTTTTGGAGTTGATTTTAACTTCAACAACTTGTTCACAAAGTAAACTGTGGTCTGTGAACATGAATTTTCACAAAGTTAAGCTTCAACAACTTGCTCCCCATCAACATATAAAACAGAAGAAAAAGGGCAGATCCCAAGTCTAAGTCTAGATACTGGATACACTTGCATAAGGAAGAGAGACACACCTAATAAGATAGCTTCTAATATCATCTTTAAAAAAAGTTCAATATCATTAAACCAACTTCTTCTTAAGCAATGAGTTGATATGGTATTTGTTTTTTCTATCATGGGTTAGTTGGGAACTTTCTAGAGGAAAATTGTTTGGCTGATTCTCCCTTGCACCCTTGAAATTTCTGGTCACCCCTCTTCATTCCACAATAGACTTTTCAAAATATAAAAATTACATTTTGAAAAGTCCATTCCAGCACAAGAAATTCATGGGATGTAAGAAGTTGAATCCAAATTGTTTTGACTGCATTAGGCTCACAGAGAAAGAGATTGTTTGGTTTGCAAGACAAGTGAACGGAAGATATAGGTAATATGCTGTTTTGAATTTATACACATTAACAAACGGGAAGAGAGAGTCATGTTAAAAAGAAGTGTTCAGAGTTAAAATTTCATGTTATGGAGTTACCATAATTCAAAAATTAAGAAATTTATACAGATTCTTTCTTTCATTTCCTGCGAACAGAACACACTTGAAAGAAAATGAACAGATACCAAAACTACAATATCCACTCAAATCTCCAAACGGTTTCTTTCATTCCTAAGAGTCAACTTCAGTCCAAAACGAAGAGGTGCAAAATACAAATGCACATCCAACCTTAGCACAGTTAAATTACAATGCTGGAACAATAAGTGAGGAGAAACTATGCCTTTCCTTTCCCGGACTGAATAGATTGAATCCTTTGTTGCAATTTTAGTATCTGCAAGAATGACAAAAGAAACAGGAGATCAGTCATTTATAGGAATCCTTTACCAATGCATGAAATTGGATCACTACATAATAAGTAGACCATAACACATATCCATAATATACCGTAATTTTTGTTCTCTTTCACAAGCAAAGATTTTATCAACCAAAACAGTGCACATGAGCACTTTATTTAATTTTAATTTATTGGGCAGGATCTAGAAGTAACAGAGTTGGAAATAAGACTCCCTTAGATAAGAGGGAGAATCTGCAAAATGATATTAGGCAGTGGAATATTTGGTCTCTAGGATCCAGCAAATATTATTCTGTAATTCTTTTCCAGAAGTTCTTTTTACACACTAAGAATTGTATCTAGTTTCGGAACTAATTTAATATTTATCATATAACATAGTAACAATTAACATATATAATTAACCAGTTTTTCATTTATTCCTTACAGTCATATAGTAATAAGTAAATGTTAGTTATAAGACTACAAACCTATGAATTTTCAATTTATCTAAATTCGATGTGAATAATCATGAACATGACATCACATAGTTACCAATTTTAATTTATGACTTCTGTATTTCATAAAAACTTATTCCTGGAGTAATTTGATAATTTCCCTAGTAATAATTACATTTTTAAAATAAAACAAATTTTGAAATTTGGATATTGAAATGACAAGCAATTTAGCTGCATGAAATATCTGATGCAATGACAAAAAACATGTGAAAGCCTAGATCAAAGATAAAAAAAAGGAAGAAAGTGTTACAAACCGTATCTTTCTTGCTATTTTGTTTCTCGTCCAAATCTTGAACAGTGGCATCAAGCCGCTTCCTGTCACACAGAGACAATTACATTTGTGATAACAATAAATAAAATTATAAAATCCTTAAGAAACGAAAACCGGCTCAACAATAAAATGAAAAGGATGGCAAAAAAAACAAACAAGCCAGCAACAATGAATAGTATTAGAAATAAGGGGAAGAGAGGACATAGAGGATAAGTTCAGGACAAGGTAATGCATCTATCCATGTCATAAAATATTTGGTAATGTATTTGTGCATGTTTGCTGCCTGCCTAATACAAGCCTACTCTTTTGTTTGCGCATGGAACCAGCTGCGTAAAGAGGTGTAATAAAACAAAAAATAGGCTGAATGTTCAAAGTACACTATTTGTGCCTAGATATTCCAAGCACAGCCCACTAATAGTATTTCATTCCAGTATAGCCTTGAATTTAGACATAGAATACGTTGTGACAATTCTAGTCAAAAAGCTATGAAGTGACAAAGATATACTTTTCAAACTGGAAAAGTAATGTTAAGGAATCTACAATCTAGAAGTGTCGGGATGGAAATTTCATGTCAATGGAGGTTAGAAGCCTTTGATCAAAGTTCTTAATTCAGTGGATTCAGAAGAAAAAACAGCCATGGGGTTCATTTGGAAAGGAATACATCAGGAAAAAGACAAGATACAAAAGGTAAACTACTATTGTCCAAAGGTTAATGTTCAATATCAAAGTTTTGTTTTGGAAACTAATTCAATTTTTCCCATTCCTCAGCTATAATTCATTAATGAAAGATGAGACAATCAACTACACAGGCCATTGTAGTTGTGGGTTATAATTACCTAAAGACTGCTTTAAATATAGTCCTAGTTTAAAAGCTGATTTTGAAATAAATTGATCAAGTGAGGACTTTATGATTTCCTACAAATGATGGTTGGAAATATGGAAGAAATAAGTAAGATTTCAAAAGTCATGCGAAGATTTTTAGTAGTCATTGTAGAAACAAAACTCAAGCACAATGGTATCACATAACAATGAACATCTAGAGCTGCAAAAGTTTGCTATCCATGTATAAAGCTTGACATGCAGTTCCACAATTTCTGAAGGTAGTTGGAGTGCCTTTAGGACGGTAAAATTGATATTTATGATGTATTATGTTCTTAAAATTAGTTAGTACCTATTATGCGCTAATTAAGTTTGCAACTATATTCTAATGTTGGAACTCCATTTGGACAGCCTTCCCCTTGGATGCCCTTTACAATAAAACCCAGATAGAAGAACATACAATGATAAAAAATACTAGGAGAAGTGCTTATTGTTTCCACTTCCTAGTACCCTAAAATCCACCTCTTACAATTATTCAACAGCAGCCTACTTTTAGTCTGTTACCATTACCTATCCTTGATGTTAATAGATTCATATAAAATAGCAGATGCCTCAACTTTACCTTCTTTTTTTCAAACTTACAAAAGTCAAGTCTATGGACTGGACACCAATTAGTTCATTGATTCCCCATTATACAACCACAGATAATAATCATATCAATTGGAAAACAATAATAGAACTCGAAAACCATTCCATTTTCATCTCACGTAGTTTCCAAGTAACAGCAAAGTGTTAACTGGTATCCCTCGGGAATAACTAGGTCACTTTTCATCTCACAATAAGAGGCATACAATAGCAACATATTTTAACTAAACGAGGAAACACAACCATGTTATTATGATAACCTAATCATGTGAATTGAAACCACAATTAATAAACCCTAATACCCATAAAAATAGGAGGGAGGAAAACACAAGCTTACAATTCAGCGGAGATGTATTCGATTCTTTTGCGGACATTTGCATTGGCTTCAGCCAAATCTTGCTTAACAAGTACTGGCCCAATCAACTTATAAACATTTGCGTCTTCTTTCAACAAATCAAGTTCCTTATTAAAACAAACACAATCGGTGAACACACAAACAGAGCAGGAAGAGCCAGAGGAAACACCGTGCATAAACAACAAATAAAAAGAATATGATTTTATTTGAGCAAGATAAAAAGGGTACCTTAAGGACGAGCTCGTTCTCGCCAAGCTGGATCGTGTACTTCTTTCTCATTTGGTGATTCTTCGCAATATCTGCAAAGAAGAATTGATTGCAGGAATTAGAACAGTGAAAACAAATAGAAAAGGTAATAGATAGGGAAAATAGCGAGCGTGCCCTTTTGAATCTTGCTGAGATCATTGGCTTTGTTCTCCAAGTCGCGTTGAAGATCTCTGAGGTTGGACGAACTCATGTTTCCGACCTTCTTCGTTCGGTGGCAGTCGCAAAACACCAATGGCTACTGCTTTTCTTCTTCTTCTTCTTCTTCTTCTTCTTCTTCTTCTTCTTCTTCTTCTTCTTCTTCTTCTCGTTGGGTCGGCCCAATACTATAAAAAGATCAGCCCAATAACTCTCACTCAATTCTATAATTGCTATTTCTTTCTGCACCCCATAATTATAATTTTCATGTGCACCTCGTTACGTGGTTAAAAGATCAAATTACCCTACATACGTCATCAGCCCAATATATATTGAAGATTGAAGAAAGTATTTTAAATTACACAATTTATAAAGTTTTTTTTCCATAAAAATAATTTTATTATTTTATATTATATTTATTTTTTATTAAAAATATGATTTTCAAATTATGTAATTTAAAATATATATATATATAATTTTTTTATAAATTACATAATTCAAAAGTTAAAAAAAAAATATATTACACAATATAAAGTCATTAATATCTGAATTGTATACTTTGAAAACTTTTTACATACAAAACATTAACTTTCGAATGGTGCAGTCATAAGTCAAAAATAATTTTCAAACTGGATAATTAGAAAATAAATAAAAAATATGAAAATGTGTGTGTAATTTGGTAAGAGTGGTTATTTTAGAGAAGATAAAAATTATTTATTTTTTAAAATAAAAAATATTTTTTTACGTTGAATAAATTGAATGTGTGTCATTAGAATATTAAGGAATCTAGGAGAGTTACTTCGTAAATTAAAAAATGTGGCTTTTATGTGTCATATTATCATCAAGTCATTTATAATTTTTAATTCTTCATTACGTAATTAATATTTTTATATTTTGTAATTTATACATAATTTTATGTAATAATATTTGCAATTGTTAGTAGTATTGGGATCAACTTCTTCACTTTTAAGGAAACAACTAAAAAAAAAGTAAACAACAACTTCAAGTATCGTGATAAAATGTTATAACATAAGTGTCATTTTAAACAATAATTGTTTACTTTAAGCAACTTTTAAGTATATTTTGTTGGAAATGTTCTGAGACTTTTTCTTTCTTCTAAAAACTTTAGTATTATACTCTAATATCAATTGTCTCACATTAATCATAGTTAATATCTAACTTTTTTATATTTACAATTATTTATGATAATAATATGAATATGTTTGTATTTTACAATAAAAAAAGTGTGTTAAATTAATTCAATAGAACTTTAGATAAATTAAATAGCAATATTATAATTATTTATCACAAAAAGCAAAAAAAAATATAAATCGTATAATGACATCATTAAAATTAATATCTTGTTTACAAAAACATAAAACATATCTAAATATAATAAATCAATATAGTTAAATTTTAATATATATTTTTCTCTTCTTACTATAGAGACACGGTTTAGAATATTCGTGTTTTATAGTTTTTTTTTCAGTGAGAAAAAATAAAAATCCATTTTTTTATGAAAAAGTTGACTCTGCTTATTTTTTAAAATTTCCAAACTTTATAGTTAATAACATCAATGAAAAACTTATTTTTATTTGGAATTTATGAATCACACTAGTCAATAATTCAAAATTAATAAACATTAAAATTTATTGATAATGTTTTTATTTATTTTTTTGATAATGGTGTAAAGTGTTTTCAAAATTTTATTGTCTTCACATCATTTACACTAAATTAACAATAATGTGTACAAAACAACAAACTAACTGGTTTAATATTTTTATTAATATATATATATATATATAATTTACAATTGGCTTATGTTAAAGAGTAAAAAAACATCACAATTTTGTACAAAAGATTGTTTATTTTACATTGAATTATTAAATTATGAATTTACATGTCTATGCTATTACATAGTGGGAGATTCTTCCCTTGGATAATATTAGGTCACTTCAGCCAAAAAATTTAAAAACTGAATGAAATCATGCTTAATGATATGATTAAAAGTAATATCACTAGAAAATTCATAATTTGGTCAAAATAAATATTTGTCTTAAACATCTACATACATTGCACTTCCCTTCAAGTCATATCACACTTTTTTATGAATTTACGTTCACAACAAATCATAAACTTTTTAAGCCAATATAATTTTATAGGTTCAAAATATAAATCACAATGATTAATGATCTTTAATCGGATTATTAAAATTTGAACTTTAAATAACGTAACATGCATCTTTAGAATATTAAATAATAAATTTTAAAGCTAATGCTAGATTAATAATTTTTTTAAAAAAATTAATGTAACTTTTTTCTAGATTATCAAAATATTAATAATTAAATTTTAAATTTAACGTAATGTCCTTAATTTTAGTTGATATGATATATATATATATATATATATATATATATATATATATATATATATATATATATATATATATTTATATATATATATATAAAAATATATATATATTTAATACAAAAAAAATAATAAATAAATATAATATAT
>Ga0123342_1001169_pt1 | contig 43942 bp, 31 predicted proteins | sample Turbeawhitnodule_FD_89960 | JGI IMG/M metagenome (GOLD analysis project Ga0123342, IMG submission 89960) | Root nodule microbial communities of legume samples collected from Mexico - Turtle bean Mexico white nodule | ecosystem: Host-associated > Plants > Roots > Nodule | place: Mexico: Nepantla...
GAAACAAAAAAAATTTTTTTTGTTAAACATAAAAAAAAAGAAAAAATTTTTAAAAACCCGGAAAAAAAAAAAAAAAAAAAAAAAAAAAGAAAAGAGCAAGAAAAAATAAGGGGGGGGTAAAAAAAAAAAAGAGAAAAAAGAAAAAAAAAAAAAAAAAAAAAAAAAAAAAAAAAAGGGGAAGAAAAAAAAAAAAAAAAAAAAAAAAAAAAGGAATGGGAGAGAGGAAAACAATAAAAAGAGGAATCTTGTAAAAGAGAAGAACCATGAGAGAGAGAGAACCTGGTAGGATGAAAAGCGAGTTAAAGGAAGAAGATGATGATGACGAAGATGAAGGTGTTACGGCTATGTGTGCCTATCTTTCTTTCTCTTTGTTGGGAAGAAAAAGAGAAGAAAGGCAACAAAAACCCATTTCTGAGATAAGCAGCATGTGCTTTATTCATTGTTGCAATTTCTCACTTTCCTCTTTACCCTCTGTTTTTTTTTTTTTCTTTTTTTTTTCTTCTAGATCAAATTAATCCACAAAGATTTGTCGTACAAGGAAATTCAGAATATTCCATGTGGATCCAACAATACAACATAATCACTCAAAATTTACCACCAAGAAATTCCCAATTCCTTGGAGTTAACTCTTAATTTTTTATTAGTTACAAAAACTGAGATAATTAAATGTCAGACTCTTTATTTAATAAACTATTGAAATTTGTGATGAACTCGAATGAACTCATAAATCAATAATGAATTAAAGAGTTTGAAATTAAATGTGACTTTTTTTCTTACTTTCATCACAATTACAATATTTCAATAGACTTATTATTTAAAATTAACTCTTGAATCATTTTCATATCAACAACTTATGTTTTTGTGAATTTACATATAATTTAGTTATTCATATAATTTCACATTAATTAATGTGCTATAATATTTTATTGTTGTGATTTACTACTTTTCCTTTTAGTATGAAGTAGAAATGTTAAATTATTATTCTATTAGGAGTACAATGTGATGCATCAATGTCATTAATAATTTGTTAATATTATTTATATTATTTTTATATTAGATAAACTTTTACAGGTTTACAAATTAAATTTACAAGTTTTGAAAACTTTCACATGTTTGTAAACTCTAAAACCTTGATGATGAGAATAATTTAAATTTATATCACAATATAAATCTGTTTTACAATTAATGTTAATGAATAGTCATAAAAACTTTCTTCTAAATATTTTTTTAAAATTAATGCAAATTTATTTTATTAAAAAATTATGAGAGAGAACATTAACTATTATTATATATATATACTATGTAATTGATGTAAAGTATCAATTAAATTTTGTAAATAACTTCATCTTTTTATGATAATCTGGTTTGTCATCTCTAATGAGACATTATGTAAGGAGATTGAGTACAACTTGAACACTTATTACTTATAATTAATTATTATATTTTTAATGCAATGGTGATAATAGTATAATAATTCTACAATAAATAAATAAACTTAAACCAAATTTTTATAATTTTATTAAGCATTTGCTTAAAAAATGTGATATATTAAATAATGATATGTTGACTTAAATTTATTTAAGTATAAAAAGAAAAGAAATAAGCATTCCATTGACTGTAATAATATAACATTTGTGAGATTCTAACTAAAATACCAAAATTTATTAATTGGTGAAGTAACTCGGATTAGAAAATAAAGTAATAAGTTTCAATTATTGATAAAAATTAATTAATAATATTACGTGTACATTCCTTATAAATCATGGATGTTTGAAAATATCAATAATTAATAAATGTTGTTCTAATCAGCTAGCGAAGCAGATAAAGAAAAGCAGAACCTGTTGCTTCATTATTGGTCATTATTGAAGATAAAGAAAAACACCAAACAGAAAGAGTGTATTCACAAGGTTAAGAAACGGAATCTAGAAGTTCTGAACATAAAGCATTATCTTGCATCTCTTAATAAAGTAGAAAAGCTCCTTGTAATGAAGGTAGGTGTTGATGCCAAACAAAGCAAAACTTTTGGAAGGGTTTGCTAAAAAGTTATTGCTATCTAAGAAGGTAATACAGAAAAGGGTTATTTACATATGGCACAAACAGATTTGGATGATACAAGTTCTAGAAGGAGAATGGTACAGTGGAACTGGCAACTAAACCAGACAAGAGAGCAACAAAGAGGGCACTATTGTATGTTGTTGGTTCACCTTGCATAGAGTTGTTTCTGAAATCATTGTATGTCTCATTAAGGAAAGGACCACCAACTAGTGCCCCAAATGCTACATTAGGATTGGGGTAAGGTGAGTAAAGCCACTTGAATCCATCCTTGCAACCAGTTGTAGCATTAACTGGAATAGAAGATCCTCTGTGATGTATGTAATTGGGGTTGTGAGTTCCATATCCCACAAGATAACTCATCTTCATAGGATTTTCACCCAACACATAATCTGCCTGAAATTGTTCAACCATAAATGCAATATAGAGTCACATTCATCATATACTAATTATAGGTGCTTACTGACTAGGAGATTTTGAAGCTAAATACAGTGATGGTTAAAAGGATGGAAGATGTTTCTCTCATTTTATAGGACTTGCATACCTGAGAAATGGCAAACTTGCGAAGATCTACTGGCTTATACAATTTCCCACCGCAATATAGTATTTCGGTTTGAGATGTCAGCATGTAGTCACTGTAAAGAATAGCCAAGAATGCAGAAGCCACTGAATGTTGCAAAGAGTTCCATGGCACCAGCCATATCAGTCCACCTGTTTCATGGCGATAGTTGGTTAGGTTCATCCAATGGGTTTGGCGTCTTTTGCATTGTTTACATGAAATTCTAGGTACCCTTTTGCCTGAATTAACGAAAAAGAATAGGCTGACACAAGTTATGCAAATGATAGAGCGAAGAAATTGTACTTTCAGTTCTGTTGGTGGTGGCTGTTGGTGAATCAGGTAGAAGCGTGCAGATGAGGATTTCAACACTTTCTCTGTACATCTGAAGGTCAAGGTTCTCCGTATCTGGGATGTTTCTTGCCCCGAAGAAACTTACTCTGGACAAAAGAACCTAGTTCAACATCACAAAATGCATGAACAGAATATCTATCACAAGAATTAATATGCCTAATTCATCTGAGAGCTACCAAGGAAAAGTGAACAAAAGAAAGTGTTCAATTTTTACGTACTTTTAGAGTAAGAGAAGTTTTAACACTAAGAATCAATTAAAAAAACATGGTTAGCATGATTTTTAAGGTACTAAGGAATAAAGTCTATAAACTTATGATACACATGGACTATTTACTGATAGCTAAAAACACTGTATCATAGCTAGTACCTGAGTTGCAGCATGTTTATCATCCCAGCTAAACCACGATAAGCTTCCTAAACTGCCAAATGCTTTCTCATTCTGCTCTGTCACATAATTGAGATATGATGGATCCTTAGTTGCATGATAGAGCCAGACACCTGCCCATAAGAGTTCATCCCCAAAACCAGATGAGTTATAGTAGTTCCTGACTTGAGGGATGCTGACACAGTAGGAAACTCTATATGTATCAGCAAAAATAAACAGCTGTTGAGCATGTCGTAGGAGAATCCTAGAATAAGTGAAGTCAATCTCCTTAAAAACAATAGATGCTGAGGCCAATGCAGCTGCAGTTTCAGCCGCAACTTCTGTTCCTGGAGAAGACGAGTTAATTTGAGTGAGTGGCCTTTCTTCATGCATGTCCTCAGGCCTTTCCCAGCAATTATGATCCACCTCAGGATCCCCCACCTTCAATCAAGAAAACAAAAGCGTGTTTCATTCAGCTTACCAGAGTAAAAATGGCAAGAAAAACAAATTTATGTTTGATTTGACTCATTTTCTTTATAGTGTTTGATAAGAAACTTGCCAAAACCCTGGTACAGTGGAAATTGAGAGCCCAAGCAATAAAGTAAAGTCACACTAAAATATTTGAAGAATCACACCACAAAACTAGTCAATGTAACTAGAAGGATGAAGATACTATATAAAACTCACTAGAATCTCTTATCTTGCAATTGGATCCTAACAGCAACTCCTAAAAGAGACCTATTATTTATACAAAAAAAAATCAGAAACCAGTAACATTAAGTGGAAACAAATAGTTGACCTGAATGTAGAGCACTTCTGGAAAAGGGTGTGCATTAACAAGATAATCAGTGATCCACTTTAACGATTCAAGTGCATAGTGTAGCTGCTTCACCGCATCCATGCGATCTCCATATTCAAGAATCGCCCAAGACAACACGGTTGCAGTGAAAGCCATGGGGAACCCAAATTTGATTTGGTCACCAGCATCATACATTCCTTTCGACAAATCCAAATCCGCTTCACTCCCATCTCGCAGCCCTGAATCCCCTCGCCACAAAACCCTCTGATTCTCCACTTTACCCGCTACAAACACATTTTTTCAACAAAAAAAAATCAACTTTGAGTATTTGCAAATCATATTAGTGATCTTAACAATATAAAGTCCGTGTTATAATATTATATGCAGTGATTACATTTCTGGACGTAGAAAAATTGCAGAGCCAATTGAAGAGCAGAGGCATATTTCTGAACAACGTTGGTGGGGTGAGAAGTGAGTTGAGCTGAATGAGAGTGACCAACCTCAAACTTGGTTATTAAAGAAAGAACAGCAGCAGCTACTACGAGAACTGCGATCATGGACACTGCTAACCACAAAAACAAGGCACCAACGTTGTGGTTTTTGTTGGGTTCTTTATGCCGGTGCAGTTCCATTAAGGATTTGTAAGTTAAGTCATGGCGATTTTATGCCATGGTTTTGTTTAATATAGAAGAGAGTGTAGAGTAAGACAAGTAGAGGGTGTTGTTCTACTTTGATGTTGTAAAAGTGATAGTGAAGCACAAAATTGGAACAGCTAAATTATTATTATTCTTATTAATTATTAAATAAAGCTTGAGAATCCAAGACGCAACCGCAACGGGTGATTGTGCCGCCGGAGAATGGTGCCACTTAGAACGTACAAACAAGGATTTCAGGTTCTTATGCATTATTTTTAGAAAGGTTTGTGTGTGCTCAAAATATGCAATTCTTTTTAAGCAAAATATTTGTCTATTCATATTAGTTTCTACTATATCCAATTTTCAATTTATAGAGTATATATGTAGATTTTTAAGCAAAGAATTAAATAAATTAAAGCAACACTTTAAGAATCTTCTAACCCTTATAAAAAACCATTTAAACATATTTACTTATCATTTCTATATCTCAACAGATAGTTCTATTTTGATTTAAAATAAAATAAAAGTAACATAATTTAATTCCTATTACACATTTTTTATAACTACTGCAAAATGATATATCAAGCCATATCCATATATATAAAACTGGAAATCATCCCACCGTCTATGGACATGTCTTTAGTTTGCACATTTGATCTATGAAAAAATTTAGCATTCATATAACTTTTGTCGTAAACCTTATTATTTCTTAAGAATTGTTTTTCTAAAATTACAATATTTTGTATAATTTTAGGTCTCATAACAATTTTGTTTTTCAGAGTTAACATCACTTTCATCCATCTCACACAAAAAAAAATATTATTTTATTATAATATATTTTATTGCAAAAAAAATTGTTAAATGATTTCTTTTACTAGTTTCAAAGAAATTTTATTCTTTCATAGATGCCTCTCTTCCCGTTACAAACTCGTCAAACCATTTTTCATGGAATGTAAGCAAAAAAAATAAAAAAAACTCTGATAAAGATTATATATGTAGGCAGCTAAATTTCTGATCTAACAAAGTGAATCTACAATGCATTTTGATCTACAACATTATGCCCATATTGCCATGACTGACATGCCCCCTGCACCTAACAAAACTGCAACAAAGGCCATAGCCATCAACTTTTTACTGCCTTGTAGCTTAGGCCCCATAAAATCAGAAGCCAATAGTTCAACCAATGCCATGTAGTTCAAAAGTCCTGCAGATACAGCATTCAGAATCCCCTCTACAATAAGCGATGTTGAACTCGTATCGCTATAAACATTCGACAATGCTATCCCCAATGCAATCCCTAAAGGTGTTGTTGTTGAGAAGAAGAAAACCATTGTAGCCTTCACCTTCATTCCATATTCACCCTGCCACAATCACTCACTACAATCAATACTTCCTTCTAAATTTTCTTAAATGACGTTAACATACAAAATGAATAGATAAGATGAATGACCTGAAGTATGCAACCACCTAAACCCATTCCTTCAAACATTTGATGGAAGCATAGTGCAGCAATGAGAGGCTTAATCGTGCAAGGGTTCATGGAAGCTCCCATTGACAAACCAATCACCACTGAGTGCACCACAATCCCTACCTCCAACACCTACACCATTCCACACCACATTAAATATCAACCGCTAAAAATCAAAATTACAATAGTTTTTTGCTTTCATTTTGAAAAGGTAACTAACCTGAGCCACAACACGATACCGCAACAACTGATCGGCATCTGCATGTAGATCATGTCCATGCCCATCACCATGACTGTGACCGAACAATTGCACTTCCTTTCTCTCTCCGGCTTCAGGGCAAGTTGAAGCGTTAGCGTTCGTAGCAGCAGCGGCAGAGACCTTCTTCTTCAAGCAACTGACGCAGAAGGAATCAATGACGAGAGTGAAAACCGCGGAGAGCATGGCGATGAAGGTGGTGAACGGAAACTTCCGCCACGGCCGTTCCGGCAGGCACTCCGACGTGAGATCTTCGAAAGAGTCCGGCAACACGTGCATGTAACCGGTGGCGAGTATTACGCCGGAGGCGAAAGCCTTCACGAGGACGAAGAGGTCGCGGTCCGGCCGCAGGGCGGGAATCAACCGGGAGAACAGTGGAAGCGAAACCCCGATGACGCTGGTGGCCAGTATGCTGAATATTGCTATGACCTTCAGCTTCAACGACTCCACCTTGTCGCGACAGCCTCCCTCTGATTTAGCGTCGCATTGCTCCGCCGTGGTCGGAAGCACCGCCGTGAGGAAAAGTAAAAGAATGGTGGTTATCGTAAAAGAAAAAGAAGGTGCCATCTGAAACTAAAATTGAGCGTGTGTGTGTTTGAAGAGAAGAATATGAAAGTATTAAATAGATAGAAAGAAGGGCTTAAAATAGACATTTGAAACAACATACCTAACAAACTCAACACAAGGTAATATATGCATGCTCGTGTCTGAGTGTGCTAGCTGTGGACTGCACACACTTTCACTGTTTCAGTTACATGGTGGCGCTAGCATTACACATGCTCAAACTTTTTCGCTTTCAAAATATAAGTCAACAACCACTATAGTTTAAAACAGTAATTTTAATGTAATATTCTGTATAATTAACATTGCTAATTTAATGTTTATTAAAATCATGAAAATAAAAAATTCATATATATATATATATTGTATTTAATTTTTTTTATTAATTAAGGTTTGTTAATTAGTTGAGCTTTCGTTACTGAATTGCAAAATATGTTTTAAAATTTAACGTCTTAACAAGATTATATAAAGTTTCATAAATTACTTATTCTAATATATACATATATGGAGAAATTTAAATTGAATTTGGAAATAAGTATTTATATATTTGTTAATGTTATAATTAAGATTTTATAAGGAGATAGTTTGTGAGATATGCCTTATAAATATTTGGGCTTTTAATGCAGAATAGTTTGCATTTTAATTGGTGAAGTAGAACACATCATTTTCTATGGTGGAAATTTGATTTTCTAAAAATCGAATTATGGTAATTATTTTCGCTTTTCTGAAGTGTGTTAACCATTCAGATTTCAGTTATTCAGACTGGATTTTTGTTTTCTTTATTTAAAATGGTTAATATAAATGAATGTCAAAAATAATTTAAAAATAACTAAAATATATTTATTTAAATATAGTAAATATTACAATTAATATATATATATATATATATGTATATGCAATAATTGTTTAAATAACTACGTGGATGATGATACATAATTTTTTAGTCTGATGAAAACAATCTATTACACATAAAATCTTGATAATTATTTTGAAATAATTATAAAAAATAATTTTATTTTATAAATTTGTTGATAAAATTTAAAAATGGTTAATAGTAAATAAAGTGAAAATATTATATTTTAAAATTGTAAAAATTGGTATCCAATAATTATTTAAGATAAAATTTATTTTAAAATAAAAAGATGATAAACTATGGATTGTTAAATTATTTTGTGTGTATGTTGGTTGGTAGGTTATCCATATGTTGGTAGGTTAACACTTAACGATAAATTCATGTTTTTTTATTTGACAAAGATTTCAAAGAAACCTAACAATATTTTGCTAACAATGAAGGAACATAATGATAAGAATGTCACTACCCTAATGCAAGTTTATATTAATGTATATCAAAGACGAGAACAAGGTCATATAACTGAAATGTAACAACTGTGATGTTACTTCAACGAGACATGTATCTTTGTTCGTGTAGGTTTTTAATAAGAGTACGCACAAATGTGGTGTTATATATATTTTAAACATACCCTAGTTCAATGAATTTGATATGAGTCAACCCCTATCTAATTTGAGCCTCCAGCGATTTTTTCATTTGAACACATTTATGAAAATCATTTTGTGCAAGTACACTTCAATTAAATGCATGTTAAGATAATAATTATTAATTAACTTACATTATTTATAATTTATTGCAGATAAAATTACAAAAAGGTTGTCAAATGCCACCAATATATTGTGATCTATCCTCTATTATCTGACTATCCAAACTTGATCATATTACACCAGTCAAATACAAGTTTTTACAAATACAATAACCATTAGATGACATTTCTAATCTACATTTTGTATTTAAATTTTTGAACACTTTGTTAGGAACTTAAGTTTATTAAGCATACAATTATTTTTTTATTGTCCATATTTAATCCACACCTACCCCTATTTCAAAATTCAAATTTCAGCATTCTTCTAAACCATATCTCTAAAAAGAAAAAAAAAACCGCAACTACAACCCGACTAGAAAAAAAAATAAAAAATCACCAACCAAACACAAAAGGATAACCAAAGCAACAGGAAGGAAGATAGGGAGGGATGAAAGAAGACCAACGTGCTTTTTAAATATAAACCCTTAAGGGCATTTCTGTCATTTGATTAACATGAGGAAGTGCAGTTTCAAAAATGGGGGTGTAGGAAGCAAAATCAATTGAGGTTTTGTTTCTGACTGCAGTAAATTAACAAGAATTGTAAAATGTTATATATATATATATATAATTTAATATTAGTATCTGCGAAGAAGCGAAAACAAAAATCTGTCTCCGGTGTGGTTTGGTTTGTGCGACACACAGAGAGACAGAGAGAGAGAGAGAAGAGAGAGAGAGTGGTGGAGTTGAGAGGGGAAGAAGATGTTGAACGCAAAAGGAGGTGAAGGTGGAGAAGGGAGAGAAGGGGATTGGGAGTGCAGCAGTTGCAACAACAGGAACTATGCTTTCAGATCATTCTGCAATCGATGCAAGCAACCCCGCCTCCTCGTCGACACCAAAACCCCCGCTGATTCCAAGTGGCTTCCTCGTATTGGCGATTGGATCTGCACCGGTTAGCCCCAACCACCCTTTTTCTCTCTTTTCCATTTCAAATACCTTCTCTTTATTTTCTCCTTCATCCCCTTATGTTTTCTGTAATGCCTGCTTTACTTCTTCCTTCTCTCTGTTATGTTGGTGTGAAATGGAATTGGAAAATTACACCTTTCTTCAATCATCTTTTATACTGCCTGACCTAGTGTGCTTCTTTCCATTTCGCCCATATATGAAACACTCACTACAATTTATAACTGGATAGATACTTTTTATTTGTTTAAATTTTATTTTTTTTAATCATTAGTTCCTTCCATGTAACAATCTCTCATTCAGGGTCAGAAGCACATAGGTTTTGTAATTTGTAAGGACTGAAATTGAATAGAATTTAAAAAGGGATCTAGTTGAGAAAACAAAGTTATTAGTTTTCTTGATTTAGTTTCTTTTCTTTTAAGTGCTTCTTGAGAAGCTGATTCGAACTGGTTCATAGTGTAGATTTGTTAGTGTTTCAGCTTTGTGTGTTTTGTTTCTGGATAGCAGTACTCTTAAGGACACACGTTTGCCACCATGTGTTTTATGCTCTATTTATTTCATGCATGGTTGGGTTTTAGCAAATGATTGATGTTAAAGATGCCCGACCTAGCATGACATTTGATTTTGGTTTTATGATATTCTGTTTCAAATTGAGATGAAGAACTGGCTATCGCCTAGGTTGAGATGTTTGTGCTTTTTGTATGTGTATTTTGTGTGGGATGGACGGGTTGGTGTGCGTGGGACGTGTTGGTGTGCGTATCCTTGGCTTCCTTTCCCCTCTGGCTGCTTTCTGGGGCTGGGTTTGTATGCATGGAACAATAGGTTGCACTAACAACAATTATGCATCAAGAGAGAAGTGCAAGAAGTGTGGACAACCAAAGGAAGTAGCAGCCATGCCAGCGATTGCGATGACTGGAGCATCTTTCCCCACTTATTCACATTATTATTCCAGGGGCCCAGGAGGACCAGAACAAAAGATGAATATTGGATTGCTTGGCAGTGGAGCACCGCCACTGTCACTACATTTAAACTCCAATTGGCCCATTCTTGGAGCAGATAAGTATGGTGTTCAGCCAATCTCCATATGGCTACCAGGTGGAAATTATGGCTCTGGACATCCTCTTGATAATTCCACCAACCAGAACCTATCTGTTCCAAAGGGATGGCGCAGTGGGGACTGGATCTGTAACTGTGGCTTCCACAATTACTCCTCCCGCTCTCAGGTATGTCTTGAATTACTTGAAAGTGTTGTTGAGTTATACACTATGCAAGAGTTGAGTGTTAATTATTTTTCTGATTCTATGTTGAAACTATTTGCAGTGTAAAAAATGCAATGCTTTTCCACCTGGTATGACTTCCTTCCTTTGTATATGCTGTAGCCTTGTAGGGTGCAAAATAACTAATCTGTGTCTTCTACCAAAGATAATTTGTATATGTGCACGAGTCTTGGAACACACCTTCTTATGGTGCTCTGTTGTCCCACAGATAGTCCTCCCGGTCTTTGTTGCATTCATAAGAATACTTTTGGTTATTAAATATCAAAAATGGTTTTCAATTTCTAGCAATTCATGTTAATCTTCATCCTGTTTCCACTTTTTTGGTGTGAAGCACTTGGGACAAAACGGCTAGCCTCTGAAGAGTTGGTTTATGACTGGGACAACAAGAGATTGAATGTAGGAACTGTAAGGACTTTGTTTTTTAGCTAATTTCTGATGCACTGCTGTGGTTTTAAAATTTTGTTTTGACAGTTTTAGAAGCCTCTTACTGTCTTACATACTTATTTGGCAGACAAATGATCAGCAAACATATACAAGTTTAGATCAAGTGGTTGGGACAGGTGCAGATCCAAAACCTGGAGTCTTCCCCTCTTATGCCAGCATGAACTCAAGTACAGCTCCAAGTTTGCCATTGGCCACACTTCTTCCACCTCAAGTTTCTACACCTGCCCTCCTTGGAAAAGGGTAATTAATTTCTCTCACATGAGCATCGTGTAATATTATTGAAGAGTGAAGACATTTATTATATTTTTTTAATAGTACATCTAAAGATGCTATCATACTCTGAAAGGCTCAAAATTTAAATACAATTTTTTACCTATTGTACCTATTAGAGCAAAGCAATGGCGCAGTGGAGACTGGATGTGCTCAAATTGCAATAATCATAATTATGCTTCAAGACTACAGTGTAACAGGTCATTATGTCATTCGTATTGCTTTTTTATGTTTTGGGGTGCAAATTAAATGCTTTAAAATGAAGACAAAATATGTACGTTTTTAATTCATTATGTAGCAATCAAACATGTTCGCATTTTCTGTTGCACTTTGAACTGAATAATCAAATCGATGCTCGTCATTTGCAGGTGCAAAACCCAAAGAATGGCCTCCATGCAACCTGTCAATGTTGTGTAATGTTGAATTCATTAGTTAAATTGCTGTGACGTGCCCTAGTTTGGCTGAGTTTTGTTTTGATTTTCTAGCGTGTATTTTGGCAGCAAAACGCGTTGAGATTCTGACATACTCGTTATGTTTACGTAAGACATAATGGTTTATGCTTTGTACCATCATATCTTTTAGTTTCTGAAAATGTATTGCTTACTATAAATATTCTATTTAATAGATGATTGTGGAAGATTTTGAGTATTCTCTTCTAGTATCCTTTGTTTTTTATTCTAAATTTTTCAGTTATTTTGTTTTAAGTTACAACATTGGTTCAGAAGTGTAAAACAAGGCTTCAAAATGTCTAAGAATTAAATTGATTTATGCCTGCTATTTCATGTCTAATACACGGATTTACTTTGAAAAGCATTGATTCTAGCTATTTATTACATAGCAGGCTCCTTTCAGCCCAGTATAAAAAATGATGATAGACACCAATAACAACAATGTTATCCCACTAAACAAAAATGATTATATGGATCATTCATATCATTAGGTTTGATTAATAATCAAATTCTCTGCTTGTGGTCTCATAATTTGGTTAGGGTTGTGTTAGTTCTACTGTAAAACTAATGTGAATTCCAAACACGAAAAAATGTCTGTATACTAAAAGAAGATGATGTGGCCTCTAACAAAAATGTCTGGTTTTGCGCCCCTGGATTTATATATATAACATCTGTTACACACAGTAATACTAAGTAACAAGGTAATCTTTTTTTGAGAGAGCAGAGAAACATAACTGCAGATGAGTTGAGATGCTAAAAGCTTTTTGAGTAACTGATCAAGTTCAAAACTTGAGATGAATCACTTGAACACATCAGTAGGGGAGAGTGGAGGGCCATCGAGCTGGTAAAGGTTGAATGCAGGACCCACAAACCTGAACACTATCCACCCCCCAATCATGATGAAGATTGAAGCATATGCAGATTTGTTGAGCCAAAAGAGAGCACCTTTCTCTCCTACATAAAGCTCCATTGCTTTCTCACTCAAAGTCATATCCTCCCATTTCTTGGGAGGACTCTCAACCCTTCTGTCTGTAGATTGCATGCCGTTTTCCCTCTCCCTCTGTCGTCTAGCTTGCCTTCTTGACCTTCTCCTGAAGCTCAATTCTACAGGATTAGCCGGTGCTGCACCTGGTGCTTGATCTGAGTTTGCATCATCATTGGTTGTGTTGCTGCTGCTGCTACTACTATTGTTATTATCAGTGGTGGTGCAGCATATGGGGTTGAACCTGAGAGAAGCGTGACGGTGGGGAAGGAAGATTTGGCTGTGTCTTGATGATGGCAGTGAACGTCTAGTGAGAACGATGAGGGAAGATGAGTTTGGAGAGAAAGAGATGGTTTCCATGGCTTCCTGGAATGTGTGGTTATATTTTGCTTATCCACTTCCCTTTTATAATCCTCTGTTCTTATTGGGTTGGGCCATGGCTTTGGAACACCAGCCTTTATGAAAAACTACTCATATTTTCACACTACCCACTTAATAATTTAATAAATTAATATTTTAATTACATTTATTTTATTTTTTAATTTAAAATATTCTTATATTTTTGTAAAGGTTGTGAAGTGAATGTTTTTATTGGGGAGAAGTTTCTACCACACTCAAAAAGAAAAAGACATACATTTGATAATCAATTATAATAATATTGATTAGGTGTAAAACTATATTTTTCTTTTATGAAATTGAAATGCCTAAAAAATATACAAAAATAAAAGATAAACCATAATTTAAGTTTTCTTTTATTTCTATCCTTGGTTTTGATTTTTTTTTATAAAATTTAGTTCTCAGGGTTTATAAATTTTATGATTTGATCTTACTCACAATTTTACATTCATTTTATCTATTTATAGTTTACTGCAACCGATTGTAAGTTTAACATATTCATATAAGGTATGGTTAAGAATTAATTTAATTAATAAAAATGAAAATTAAACGTATACAAGATTGAAAATTGAATCAAAGTCATATTACACCATACAATAAATTGTAATTGAATATTACTATTAAGGATGCAGACATCCACATTTAAATCTTAATAAAAAGTTATTTGTCACACTCGATTATAAGACAGATTAATACATAATCCATCAAAAATATCATTAGCAAAAATAAACTTCAGTTTCTTATATTAAAAGTGATTATGTTATAAAAAATCTTAATTCAAGGATCTTATTCAACTTCTCACCACTCAACATCCTATCTACCTATCTATTTAATTAGATTATTAATGCAAAATGTAATATATCATTTTAATAATAATTTGTATGCTTAATACTACCATTTTGGAGGTCATAATACCATCTCATATTCTCATCACACACCCATAATGAACCATAATGCACCCAAAAGAAGCATCACAGCCATAAGGATCACACCCATAAAAAGATCATCATATCATAGAAGTATCACATACAATATACAATAAATGTATATACATTATGCATCTTATAATCATCAATAACCATCAATTTGGAAAAATAAAAAAGGAACAAGAATGATTCAATGAATTTAAAATAACAACAAAATCGGAATCAATCCAAATGAATTATGCATTCAAGTTAAAAACATTTGTTTTTACAAAAACGAAAAACACACATAAGATTTGATGTGACATTTCATCATTACCATGAATCATGTCATGTGTTCACATTCATCACATATCACATCGTGCATTGATGTCCTTTCTTATGACTACTTCATAAATAAAGGTTATGATTTACATAACTTAATCAGTCAAACTTATTTTTACAAAATAAAAAATTCAATTGATATCTTATCAGTTGAAAAAGATCAAAATATGTTTCCTACATCAAAGTCCAATTTCGACTGACACTGCATATGAAGTCCAACTTTCCTTGACATGTGAATTATGGTTTCTTATGCAAAGGTTTCTGCACCTTGCATGCCTGTACACCAAGGTTTCTACACCTCACATGTTGCATACCAAGGTTTCTACACCTTGCTTTACCTACATACCAAGGTTTTTACACCTTGCTTCACACTTGCATACCAAGGTTTATGCACCTTCTTTCTTTGACATTCATATGTTTATTTTCTGCATAAAGTCTAGCTCATACTGACACCTGCATATGAAGCCAACTTACACTAACACATGTTTAAGCCCAGCTTCGACTGACACCTGCATCTATTAAATTCTAGTTCAGGACTTCACTGTTTTTTTTAATCTTTTGGAATGGTCATTGACTTTGTAGTCTTTTATTTTTTGGATTTTTTGGATAGAGGCATGCTTCATTCATATGATTGGTGATCAGCTTCGTTATTTTTTATCTTTTGGATAGAGTCTTGTTTCATTCAAATGAATGATCATGGACTCTGTAGTTTTTACTTTTTGGATAGAATGCTTCACTATTTTTTAAGTATAATATAAAAACATGGAATATAATTAGATGAAACAGGGAAAATAAAGAACGATCCAAGCATATTAATTTTAGATCACCAAAGTTTATTGATAAATGAAAAGCAACATTATTTGCTTCCAACCAGCATTAATAAATCCCTGAACAGATTCAGGAACAAAACAATGGCCAACCAAAAGAGGAAAGTGGTGTCAAGAAAGACAACCGAAGCAACCAACCCACAACTCACAGCATCATCATCATCATCACCAATCAAAATCACACACTACAGTTTTCTTCTTCCTCCTCAGGGAAGCGAAGGTGCTTTCCTTTGGGTGTTGGCAACCCCTTCAAATGCACAACATCAGAGGAAGCACAAGACTCAACCACCTTCTCCACAAGCTCATCCTCACTGTCGTAAACAAACCTTGTGTGCTTCCCACAACCTTTCTCATTCACGCTGATGTTGTTCAACCCAGCACACAGTTCATCAAGTAACAATCCTCCATCATCCTCCTCCTCAGCATCCTCGTAATAATCCCCTTCTTCCTCCTCCTCGCCACTTTCCTCCTCCATTTCATCTTCATCGTGTGTGCTTGCATTCACTTGCATCGACCAAACAGAAGCCCCATCATCCTCCGTGGACACACCACTCCCATGTGTCACAGAAGAGCATTCAGAAACCACCTCGGATTTATCCGAGAAATCCAACAGCAAGGACCGTGTTATCACGCTCTTTTCACATTCAACCTCCTTATTTTTTTCAAATATTTCATTCACCACCTGCCATGACAAAAAGAACAAAACCCCTTTATTATTTCGATTCAAAGAACACCACATAAAAATAAGTACAGAGAACGAGACACAAATAACTGGTCTAAAAAGACAAAAAGCTGATTCTGTTTCTGATAAGCAAAATATTTAGTTTTTTTCTTCCTTTTCCTCAGATTCAAATTTCATATCAAACACCAAAAACAATTTCATTTCTTGAAAACAAAAGGAGCAAGAAGACAAAACCAAATAACGAGGACTAACCCGCGTGATCAATTGTTCTTCAATCACACAAGAAGGAGGCGACACCAAAGCCAAAGCATCGCCGTTGGGTCCAGAAAGATTGGGAATCTGAGGAGTGTTTGCAGGAGTGGGTGCAAGAAGTGACATGGGGGAATTAGCGATTTGAAGAAAGGGCGAAATAACTTCCATGGTGAGTTTCGATATCACAGCCTCTTCCTCCACTTTCTGCAAAAGGGTCTTCACCTGACCCCTCAGCAAGGCCTCTCCTGAACCCGGCGTTTTCTTCACCCGCTTCTGCTTCGCCATAGACGACAATGGTGTCTCAAGGTCGTTGCCGTTAGCAAGCCCCACAATCGGAGAATCGTTCGATATGTCAATGAGGGCACACCGATCCTGGTTCTGCACGCCCTTTCTTTGCTGGGTTTTCGATACGGCCATTTCCGAGTCCTCGTTCTTTTTTCCTATGAAACCAAAAGAGAAAGAGAAAAAAAAAATCAATCATTGATGAAGAAAGATAACGGTGGTGGTGGTTAACGGAAACAGTGACTTACTTGAAAGGGGAATGTTGTTGGAGGTGGTTTGGGATCTTGTGACTCTTCTTGCTGTGGATGATGGAGTCTCCATTGTAACTGAAAATTTCACTGTGATCTTGGTTTTTGGAGTGAGAAAAGAGAGATTAGAGAAGATTTTATGAATCAGAAGAGTGAGGATTTACAAGACTCAAATGTGGGGTTTATAAAAAGGTGGTGGCATCAAATTTGACCGTTGGCGCGTGTGAATATTTGCTTATTTATCACCTAAATTAAGACAGAATGAACTAGCCGTTGGCTTATTGTTTTGAATTCTGAGCCCTTTGTTTAAGTTCGGCCCGCAGTAGATTATGGGCTTCAAATGCGGGCTTGGTTCAGCTCATTTGAAATGTACTGCTGAATTATAAATTTGAGCAATCAGTGGTTATGTATACATCTTAATAAACTTTTATTTTCAATTTTTTCTTTTGAAATTCAAAAAATATGTTTTAAATGTAATCAATTTTTTAACAATTTAAAAAAAATAGAATGTTAAACCTTTTAATACTATTGTAAAAGAATTTTGAAGAGGAGAGTTGTAACTTCAATTTTTTTTCAAATTTATGATGTGGGTAAACTTTTGTTAAAAAGTTTATGATGTATACAATTTTTTATCCTTTTACCACTTAAGTAACACTTTTTTAACCTAAAATAACTACCTACAAAATAAATAAAATCTACTTACAATAAATTATAAAAATTATTATCTATAAGGTTAATTTTATCATTTAATTTTCATTTTTTAAACTAAAATTAGTACCTACAAAATAAATAAAAAACACTTTTTTAATTACTTTTTATTGTATAATTATTATAATGATACTTTTTTTTTGTTATAATAGAAAAGAGTAGCACATGTCTTTCCATTTGTCATCATCTACAATTGTATAAAAAAGAACATCATTCGATAACTTTCTTTTGTATTATATTTTAATTGAATAATTTTTTTTTAATAAATAAAAAATTATTTATTTAATAAAATTATTTATATATATATATACACACATATATACACTGTTAAATTGTATCATTTTTTATTATTATTTTCTGATGCATTACTCATAAAAATAATAAAAATCTATAACATTAATAACAAAGATTTTCCTTTCTGTATATACAAATTTTTACCACTACACCTTTTAAGTAATAAATTTTTAAACGAAAATAATTACCTAAAAAATAAATAAAAGTTGCTTATAATAAAATTGTAAAACTATTTATATTTATCGATAACATTAATAAAGAAAATTGCCTATGCATACCTATTTTAATTATCTTACCCTTCAAATAACCATTTTTTAGACTAAAATTCATAGTTATATAAAAAGGATAAACTATTTGATAAATTTCTTTGGCATGACATTTTAATAAAACAATTTTACCTTTTAATAAATTAAAAATATTTTATTCATTTACTTAATAAAATAAACAATTGAATAATTTCTCTTTATTTCAAAATATCTAAATAACTTTTTTTTTCAAAAATATTGGCTATGTAATTTTTTTAATACTGTTTTTACAAATTTATATGAAGACTACGAAGAAAGGAAGTTCCCAAGATCAAGAAGACAAATAATTTTTGAAGTAGACAAAATACCTAAATACAATGTAAAAATTTCCCAAGTTTAATGGGAATTCAAATCCTGAATTGCATATTGAGTGGGAAGGAAAGTAAAACAGATTTTCTTTGCATATAGACAATGCAGTTGAAATTGCTACTTTAAAGTTTGAAGGTTATGCATTAATAATATGGTGAAATCAAATCTTGTATGATGTGACAAAAGGTAAGAAAAGTTTATTGTTCTTATTTTTGGTAATGAGCCTCAGCTCCCTAGGGTACTCGCTGACAAACTAAATAGGCTTTTGCTTTGACTTCGTACACCAAAACTAAACTAAAGGCTTGGTTTATTATACAACAACAATTGAAATAATATTATAGGTTTTGATAGAACGGGAGAATGAGATAAAACTCAGTGAGTTTGATAAAGGATTTCTCACGTCTGGTTCACTCCATACACTATGATTATTAGAGCCTAACATCACATGCCAACCACAACAAATCTCATTACATTTCTATCAGAAATGGGTTACCAAGTATGTGATATTTACTTCTACCGGAAAATTCATCCAACGTTTTACCGTGTGATTTTTGAACGAAGGAAAATTGATGTTTGCAACTGCGCAGTCACCACAATTCTGTGTTTGAGTTTGAGGGGAGCGACATTCCTTAGCCCTTTGTATAAGAATCCCCTTGAATCAAGGTTATAACAAATGTCTAGAAAAGAAAAACAAAGCACAGATCAAAATTACGGATAACGTTCTGTTCAATCAACAAATGCAGTCAGATTTAATTTACCAAGCATCCAAGGTAAAAAAAACAGACTAAAAGTACCAGGAAGAAAAGAAACAACAAATGTGCAAAATCATGCAACTCTTGGATTTTGTTCCGTTCAATGATTTGCATCCATGTAAGCCAACTACTCAGAGGAATCCCAGAAGACTGGGAACCACGAAAAATGGAAAAACTCCTAGTTTCTCTTTTTGACCACTGAAATCAGTTCTTTGCCTTCATAGAGTTATTCTCCTTGATCCTTGCCCGGTTATCCAGCTTAACAAAATGTTTTAGATTGTCATAAGATAGTGTTTCAACATTCTTCCTACGCAGTTCACTAAGTGCAGGGCGTTTGTCGAGTAGATGCCACAGCCAGTCAGGGTAGTCTGAATCAGGCAGGATTTTTGGATCAGTTCCTTCCTTCAGAATGTTAGCACCTACAGTTGTGCTTGACTTGATTTCTTTGCTAAGAGTTGATGCCTTGGGTGCATCAGCAGCTCCACCCCCTTTAGATCCTTTCTTTGCTTTACCGGTGGCAAAAGTTCTTTGGCATGCAACCCTAACTGCCTCCTTGGTTGTAATATATCTTATACATCTGGCATGGTTCATTGCCATCACTTTCTTCTGAAAGACAATTTTATTTCAGTTCAGGGTGGAACATTACTGTATAGAAAAATTCAGTATGAATAGTAGTTCTCTTACAATTTAAATTCAACACCTTGATTACTTATTAGAGTTCAGATACCTACTTTATAAATAAGATGCAGAAAGTGTACAACACATAATCTGAACTTCTAATAATACTATCCTAGTGTGTGTTTGATTCAGAGAGGAATAATTGCTTATCTTTCCTAATTATTAAGAGAATAAACACTTATTCTTAAAAAGTAACAGACTAAACATGCTCTTCATTAATAATTGAATAAATGTAATTTAGGTCCCTCAATTCAGGTCAAAGTTGGTCTTAATCATCGAACTTTAAACACGGGGATTTAGATTATAGTATTTTTCATAATTGGAGAATTTAGTCAATCACTCCAGTGGATGAAGTTTCGTAAAATTTCATCCAGAAATGTTTAAATAACAAATAAATTATTTATTTAATTATTTAATAAAATAAATAATTGAATAACTCTTCTTTATTTCAAAGAAAATTAAACAACATCTCTTTTTAAAAATTAACGGGTTTCATCTATAGTTGTTACCATGTCTCCATTTATGGTTATTCCTGCTGGACCCTACATGTCTATGGATATGAAAAGAAAGTAAAAGAAACAATATCCCCAGACTTAAACAAGTATACCAAATTGGTTTCTGTCACATGAGATAATTTTATTTCAGTCATAATACCACTACAAGGAAGAAATAGTTCCACCTAAGAGTATTTGTTTTTGGATTATTTATTAGTGTAATTATCACGTTTAGTTAACATGTATCAAAACTTCATCTTTATTTGATACATCATGTGTTCCCCCTCTAGCTGGGAATTTTTCTTGCACAAAAACGTCAAGTTAAAATTGCTCAATCTGAAGGAAAAAATAAACAAGAAACTGAGAGATCAAAATGAGGAGAGAAAAAAATCCAAATGTTCACCAGGCAAGTACCACTTCTAGCCCACACTTAACTTCCTCAATACATTATTAAATAATGTGGCTTTGAAAGGTTCAGGTAACTCCTTTCTCCATTATTAATGATGGGTCACCAATTCTTTTTCATGTAACAACTTCTTGTGGTTACCAGTTAGGTTTAAAACATAACAGAGGCAACCAACAATTAGGTATCTGCCAATGAATACACCTAGGGGAAAACCAGCTTCTGTACTTGTGTAAATTTGCATTCAATTGAGTTTAAAACAACAAATTCATGTGAAGCCACCTAATATCAAATGCACCAACCTTATTGACATTGTGATTATGATAAACAACAAATTACTAGTGATGTAGATAATCAAACATAACTCTCCTTCAAACCTGAAATCACTAGTCCCAGTGAAACAACTCTATCCAAATAACGGTTATTTTAGTTGTTGGGCAACCCAAGCCAAACCCCCTACCTCCCCTTCAAAATATAAAAACAGCAAATTCCAACTGGATAGAGCATGAAATTTTCAACATGCAATTCATCTCACATCCACATGAATCAAATACCAGTGCACTCGGCACCAAAAAAATTGACAGCAAGCCCTGGACACCATTCTTCATAAAATTCATGTGCTTCTCACAAATAATATATTCCCAACATAAGATCATTCTACCTTTGAAAAAACAAAAGAAAGCATATCACTTCATTTTTGGCGAATCTAACCCGATAAGGTGAAATATTGATTAACACAGAAAGGCATCTGTACGCATAGTTTTGGTTTGAATAGTGAAATACTATTATCCTGTAAAGGCGATTGAGGAATAAAACAAAGAAAATAACCACAAAGAAAGGAAAGGAGAGACATATGGTTATAGACAGCTACATCTTGCTAATAGAAAATTGCAGGTGCCTTTAAAATGAAAACAAGTTCTTCAGCAGACTTCCCTCCTAAAAGGAACAATCATCAGGTTCACCCCATCCAACATTACATCTACATATTTTTTGCATCGCCATATTTAAAGTGAAAAATGCACAAATCCTTCTCTAGAAGCTCCAGGTTGTTCTGAAAGAGCATTCCAAAAGACTTAAGGTCACTCAGCAGTCACAAGTTACCACAGGGGCACTCAGCACTAAGACCTGTTCTCTACTTAATCCAGACAGTTAGTGCAAGTAACATAATATATCCAAATTAACTGTCCTTGGTTAGTAATTCCAAACAAAATATTATTCCCAATTTCATCAGCTCCAGAAGTAAAATATCTCCCTGGAATTCCACTTCCCAGTTCCCACAATCCACCACAGCTAGAAATTTATTTCTTACAATCATAACCATTAATTAAAATATTAACTTGATTATCCTTCTTTTTCCTATATGTCATCAGAGAAATTTTGTTTCTCGGCACCAGGAAAACACACAGCAAACGTCAAAAATCCTTCACACCCAAACCTACTATAAATTGATTCAAAATCGAAACTCTGAGAAGAATACATTACAGTCACACCACAGAGAATCAAGGTAAAACGAAACTCCAAGGATCGATGACTGGAAATGAGGATATCGTACACAGATCGAAAGAGGTGTACGATGAATCCGAAGCAAATGTAAACCTAACCCTAACCCTAACACATAGTCACATCGAAGTGAATAAATATTAATAAAGCAAAGTCAAAGAGGGATTAAGGGAAGAACCTGAGAGAGTTACGGTGGGAACGGTAGATGAAATAAGCGGTTACGCTATGACAAATATATGGATGATCGGAAACTGAGTTATGTACCGCGCTATTTGCAACAGAGCAGCTGCAAGAAATTTTCTTTTGCTCTCTGTTGGAGTTTACCTTCGTCCTTTTTTCTTTGTTAATTTTTGGTTAATCATAAAAATTACCTTGTCATGTTTTTTAGACCTAAAATCTATATATGAAATTTTTTATAGATCCTGTATATTGCAATGTTATAAAAAATGGCATAAAAATAATCTAATAGTTTGTTGAACTTTATAGATCCTATTTATTAATAACAATTTATCCACGTTATTTTTTAGATGAGTGTGAAATTCAACACAGTAAAATAATAATTCAACCAAAGCAATAAGTAACGGATAATAATTTTTTCAATTTGCAATAATTTGTGAAGAACAAGAATAATGACCGCAACAAAAACACACTGAAAGAAGATACAAAAATTTTAACGTGAAAACTTTCTGAATGTGAGAAGTAAAAATCCCGAGCACAAATAGTCAATCAAGCTCTCCACTATAAATTAAGGTTACAAGAGAGTCTCAAATCACTACACATATTGTGCTCAATAATAAGCTAAATAGCAAGACAACAAAGATTAAACATAGAACAATAAACTAGAAAATTCACAAAAACCGCAGCCTCAAGGTCTATTCCGATGACTTTTTAACAATTTGAACGGTCTCAGTCTCTGCATGTTCATGTAGAACCCACAACAGAGTCATCTTTTATCATTATGTAACCTATATTTAGGATTTATGTTTTCCAACAACAACATTAATGATGAATCCTTGTTAACCTTTAAAATATGTAGTGATCAACCATTTGAAGTAATGAAGTGCAAATATCTTTATTGGTATAAATTATGTGTCTCTTTTAATTTCATCAAATAAAAATAAATTATGTTGATATCTTAAAAAATGACCGATAATCATGTCATAAAAAATTTCAACATCTTCATTTTTTGAGATAATATGACTTTTTAAACAATATAACATGCATTCCATATATGAAATTCAAATTTGGGATTTTTTTTTATTAAATCCTCTCATTCTCAATACATTGGTAGTTCATGGGAGCACTTTTAACATATCATCAAGATTTATAGGTTTAATCTCATATCTTATGCGTACGAGATATTCTGCAAAATTGTTTGTAATGGTTGCATGTTTTGTTGTAAATGCAATACATTCGTGTTACTTCATAGGAGACTCAACAATACATGCATAAATTATGCCTTTGTACCTTTTTAAATAACAAACAATACTTGATGAACATTTTCTCCTAATATCGTCACTTTTCCCCAAAATGGAGCATGGCAATTTAGAATAATAGAATAATGTTCGATTTAATGCCTCCAAATCAATTTCTTTAGTCATGAGTGTTTTATCCTAAATAATTGTTGTTGTTTATGTTAGTAACTTGTTGTTTACTTATTGAACAAAAGAAATCCGTCTCTACATTAATACGAAAATATACAATTCAGTCACCGTATAATGTGGTAAAAAGATATTTAACTTATTACTTATGATCTATAAAAAAAAATATTTGACTTTGCTTATAATTAATTAGATCTAAAATGGTATTCAAAGCAATCAAATCATTATTCAATTTGTGTACATTGTCAAACTATCTATATTAATATTAATAGCTCTTATTGTATGATTCTTTCTACTAGAGTATTCTCAAACGTATCCGAAAATCGAGATCCTTAATTGTTTGACCATACTAAATAAAAAGGTCATTTAAAGCCCTCAATAAAATATTAGTTAAGTCAACGTCCATAAAAACACATGTGTTTTTATATAACATTAACAAATGGGATTTCTCTCTGATGAATACAATTTTTTACTATTGTACGTGTTGAGTGTAAATGTTTTCTTATATTAAAATAATAGTAATAAAAAGACTATCTACAAAATAAATAAAATCTACCGACATAAAATTATAAAAATTATATATATATATTAATTACTTTTTATGAATTTTTTTATAATTTAATAATATTTTTATTTTAATAATTATCTATACCATTATATTTAGTAAGTTTCTTGGTGTCATCGTTTAATTCAACAATTTTATCCTCTAATAAATAAAGATAATGATTTTATTCATTTAATAAAATAAAAATGTGTCTATTATGGTCTATGCGCATGTGTCAAATTATTATCCTCTTAACAAATTAGTATACTCTTAACGTTAAATGAATCCAATCAAAGCAAATTGTGTCATTTTAACAAAATTATACTTGAGAAAAAAAAATTATGGTACAACATTGAATATATAACTATAACAAATATTTGAACCGAATGTGGTATTCAATCTAAATATTTTATTTTATTTTATTTTATTTTGATTATATATGTTGGTTATGCAATATCAATAGTTATAAATTTCATTATGAAAACCAACTATATACTAATTATTTTTTTAATTGAACAGCTAAAACTAATTATTCATTGGAAATATTAAATTAAAAAAATAAAGACGTGAATGTGTTAGAGTTTATTTTTGTTTGAAACGATTCTTCTAAACCGGATTAATGTCTTACTCAATAATAATACTAAAAATGGTTATACTCATCTTTTAATTCTTGATGCAAATCAGAGCACGCTTCATCCACTTTTTTCCCCATCACAACTTACTTAACACAAGGAACAACTTATATAACTGGAACAAATTGCACAACTTAACTTAACACCATAATCATGCATTTTTTTCTTTGCACTAAAACTCTTGAGACCAAAATTGTACGACATTCAAATTTAAAGCATAAAATTTTTTTAAAAAAAAACTTGACTTTTATGTACACGCTTATGATTATTTTTCAAAGATGCTTGAAATAGCTAGTACACTAATCGGTGTAGTATTTGAAAGATTTAATTCAATTATGTCAAAATATTCTGCTAATTAATCATGGAATTTATGTCACGAAAAAAAAGTTGATCAACAATAAACTGATTTGTCGACAGCACGTAACAGCGGGTGGTTCTAGAATATATATACTAGTAATTTCTTTATAATAATTTTTTGTATATACATAAAGTAAAGAGAGGAAAATAAAAGAATTTTAATTATGATAAGTTTAGATATATTTTAAATAAAGAGAGTAATAATAATTTATTTTTGAGATTTGTTTGGTTTATAAGTTAGTTATATCTAATTATTCAAATAAAATTTGAATTTGTTGGGGGATTGCATTAGCAGGTAAAACCTATACAACATAGTGTCAGTATAATTTCTAAAATGTAAGACACGTAGACACAAATTTATATATTATATAATTATAAATTATATAAATTGGCAATAAAGATTTATGTGCATAAGTATGTTCCAGATTTTTTTTAGCGGAAAGATGTTTTTCATGATACAATAAGTTTGAGTTTTTAAAAAATTAATGTATTTTTCATTTTTAAAATTGTGTTAGAACCGTGTTAGAATTGTCAGAAATCCAATAAATATTTTTTGAATTGGACACTTAATGGATACTTATCCTATAAGTGTCATACGAGTGTCGATGTTCGATACATATATCTGACACCGACACGCCATTTTAAAGGAGTGTTCAACTTCACAGGTTAAAACTAATTAAGAATTCAAAAATTACATAAAACTAAGTTTTGTTGAACCTCGACCCATTTAAAATATAGTTATTACAACACATTTATTTATTTCTGTCACACACAACTATCCTATATCAATAATAATACTGGGATTATGGAATTATTTAATAAATTATGAATTTATTTTTAATTATGTTACGTGTGTGTAATAGTAACTTGAATAGTAATCTTCGGGTTAGCAGTTTTCACACCCTTACCGATCTGGATCTGACTCCGAGTTACGAGCTTGAAGGGATAAAAGAAGTGCAGAGAGTTAGGTAAGAACGTGAGAGAGACTTAAATAGAAGAGGCTAATAAATAAGGAGAAAGCGTAGGAAAGAAAGAAAGAGGAGTAAGTAGGAGCTACCACTCTACGTGGCCATGCTCTTTAACACAACACCACCCAATCTTCCAATATTCTACCAATCCTTCAACACTCTGCATTCTATTTAACCTTCTCAACTCCCACAAACTCCTCAGTCCCACACCGCTCAACACACCAAACTCATTTCACCATCATGGCTCCCACACCCAAGACTCTCACGTACCTCGCGCAGGAGAAGACGCTGGAATCCAGCTTCGTCAGGGATGAGGACGAGCGCCCCAAGGTTGCCTACAACCAGTTCAGCGACGAGATCCCCGTTATTTCTCTCGCCGGAATCGACGACGTCCATGGCCGCAGAGAGAGCATTTGCCAGAAAATCGTCCAGGCTTGCGAGGATTGGGGTATTTTTCAGGTTGTTGATCACGGCGTCGATCAGAAACTCGTCTCCGAAATGACTCGTCTCGCCACCCAGTTCTTCGCTTTGCCGCCGGAGGAGAAGCTTCGCTTCGACATGTCCGGTGGCAAAAAGGGTGGCTTCATTGTCTCCAGCCATCTCCAAGTAACATTCATTCTTCATTGTTTTGCATTTTTTAACTTTTTTTTTTCCTTAAACATGCAAATTTTTTAATTTTTTCTTTATAAATTATTTATTTTAATATCTGAAATCGAAATCGAAATTATATTGAGAAGAAAAATATTATTTTGACACTATTTTTTACATTGCTCCAAATTACACCATGATAGATGTTATGAAATGTAAAAAAATATTTCTATATTTGAATAAGTATAATTTGGATAAGAGGTGTCATTTCATAAAAGATTAAAAATTTTAATAAAGAAAGAGGGTTATATATTGAAACAAGATTATCAATATTTTTTTAATTGTAAAAATTAAAATAAATTCTCTCTATGTATATAATAAGAAGAATTTGAAGGAAATGATATTTAAATGTAAAAAAAAAAAATCTGTTTGGCGCATAGAAAAATTATGAACTAATACTTTATTTAGATTTGATAATGGAAGGTGAGTGAAAACAAAATGAAAATGAATGAAAAGTATTTATTATTACTAATTTATTTTATTATTTTAATAGTATTGTTTAATTATTTATTGTTGTTATAATAAAATAATATTAATAAGATGTTTACGATATAATTGATAAATATCAATAATTATATAACACTTTTTCATAAACATAAAAATGAAAAGACTTTTATAATTTTGAAAATAATTTGAAAGTGATTGGCAAAAAAACTTATTTCTTATTTGTTGAGAGGTTACCATTTTTCAAGATATATTGGTTGAAAATTTCACATTATTTATGCAAATACAAATATTTCATAATATATAACTTATTATAAGTCTAAGGTTGAGTTAAAGTTGGAGTTTTCTTCTTAATAGCAAAACTCAATTTATAAGCAAATTCTATAAAACAAGTCAATTTTATAAAATTAAAATAGTTTAAAATTATTTTCTTAATAACATTATATTTAAATTTTTTGTTTGTAAAAGCTCTTTTTAGTTCATTTTTATTTTGAATATTTTGCAACTTCTCCATATACCACATACTGAATTACACTTTTTATAAGAAGGGAAAAATGGATGTAGAAAGTCTTTTCAGATAAGAGGATTGATGGTGTGGGAATAATTTTATTGGTAATATTAATTGATCATTTAAGTGCCAATAACCAGCCATTATGACCCTATTAATTATTAGATAGAAAATGATACTAATTATTGCCGTTATAAACACTTTAATTGTATTAATTTAGTTTGTGTAACCTAAACTTAGGCTTAGGCACAAAACAGAAAAGTTGGAGCTAAATCCACCATTCATTTTCTTGTCCATGTGTACCATGCACTGCCATGGAAAATTTGTGTGCTCATTTATTTTTGTTTTTGTTTGCTCCTAAAATGCAAACACCTACCAAATGTTTATCTTGCGTTACTCTTTGTCCTTGCATGTGTTTTCAAAATTGTGGAAAATTTTTGTTTGACACTTCAAACAGCCACTTTGACCGGTACTTATAATAATATTTTAAACTAAAAGATAACATAAAAATAATTCAAATATTAGTTTATTAAGATTTTGACTTTTTTACACAGTTCTCAATACTATTATGTTAATATTTTTTATATTATTTAATTTAAAAATTATTTTTTATTGTATATATTTATTTTTAAATCAATCCTATCAAAAAATTATATAACTCTAGAAAAGTTGTCAAATATCATTTTACATGTATTTATGGTTGAAAGTTTGAATATTCAGCTTGGTTTGAAAATGAACGATGTGGGGTTTTTTTGGACATGTCAGGGAGAGTCGGTGCAGGACTGGAGAGAGATTGTGACATACTTTTCGTACCCGAAGAAAGAAAGGGACTATTCGCGGTGGCCGGACACACCAGAAGGGTGGAGAGCGGTGACTGAGGAATACAGTGAGAAGCTGATGGGGCTGGCATGCAAATTGTTGGAAGTATTGTCTGAGGCAATGGGGTTAGAGAAGGAGGCTTTGACCAATGCATGTGTTGATATGGACCAGAAGGTTGTGGTGAACTACTACCCCAAATGCCCTCAACCTGACCTCACTCTCGGTCTCAAACGCCACACTGATCCTGGCACCATCACCTTGCTGCTTCAGGACCAAGTCGGTGGACTTCAGGCCACCAGAGACAATGGTAAAACCTGGATCACTGTTCAGCCTGTCGAGGGTGCTTTTGTTGTCAATCTTGGCGACCATGGTCACGTGAGTACTAATCATTCATTTCATTTTATATACATCAATATACGATTACATCAATCTTAAAAAAAAACATTGATATCGTTCTTGCATATGTATGCAGTTTGTGAGCAATGGAAGGTTTAAGAATGCTGATCACCAAGCAGTGGTGAACTCGAACCAGAGCCGTTTGTCAATAGCCACGTTTCAGAACCCAGCACCAAATGCAACTGTGTACCCTTTGAAGGTGAGGGAGGGAGAGAAGCCTGTGCTGGAGGAACCCATCACTTTTGCTGAAATGTACAGGAAGAAAATGAGCAAGGATCTTGAGATTGCAAGGATGAAGAAGCTGGCTAAGGAAAAGCAATTGCAGGACCTTGAGAAGGCAAAGTTGGAGACCAAGCCTTTGAAGCAAATTCTTGCTTAATCAGTCTTCAAACATACATAAATAATTATCATTTCCCACTAGTTTGGTGCTTTGTGTTTTTAGTTTGAACTTGTCTTTGAACCCTAGCTAGGATCCTCCTGATATCTACATGCAAATAAGTGGCACTGCCTTATTGGTTCCATGATGGTCTATCATTGCACTCACACCACCTTATTTGAGCAGAGGATTTAAATATGTAATTCATTTTGAAATCACTACTTTGCTAAGTAGATTCTCTATTGTAAAACCAGCATTGTGATATTCCAAGTAAAACTGAATTCGATTTTTTAAATTTGAGTTATATTTGAAACTAAATTTTTCATTAAAAATATCAATTAATAACTATTTGAGTAGAGATATTTTATTAAGAAAATTGTTAGATACACATAGGACATTATAAACAAATTGTAATCATACATACGCATTAATTATTAGAAAAAGTGCAAACATAAAATATTCTTTAGTAATATCTTAATATAATGACACCAAAATTAATTTGAAAGGCATTTTGTGTCTTTATTGAGAAAATGTGTTAATAAGATGTTTTTTTAATCCACGGGTTGTCTTCAAGGGACCCGTGTAAAATAAAGCCGAAATCATGAAAGTGCTCGAAAATTCTGTAGTGAATTCAGCCACACTTATTAAATATTTGCTTATTTTATTTTACTTAAATAATGTCCAAAAAGAATCACCAGATTTTGGGACTGAACATTCAGAATGTATATACTACTATTGATTAAAATATTTAATCTCTGTAAAATTAAGACATTTTAATTTTGGTCTTTAATTTTTTTTTTTATAAAACCTAATGTTTTGAAACGAAGTTGAGATCAAGATATTTGAATTACTCTTCGATCGATCGGTTGGTCGGTTTGTACTCTTTCTTCGTTATTTTATTTTTCATCCTCGTGATCTTTAGTTTCGAATGATACTTGCAAAAGATATTCCGTCGTTCAAGTGAGAATTCAATATTTGGCACTCAACACTATTAATACTATGTAATGACATACCTGATTCTTAATTTTTTTGTCTATTTATATGATTATCATGGACCATTTGCTATTATATTAAATTAGGGAGTTGAATCATGCTTATAAGTGCATTATATAGTGTTTGATCTCTGATTAGCCTCATTAACTCTATTTAGACGTAATGATTTTGCAGTCGGTTTAGACCGGGTGCTGAGTCATGGTCTCGGTGTGCGGATCCTACCAATATACTTAACAACATTCTGTGTTTTATAAAATATTTTTTCATTTTCATTTCTCTAGAATTTAAAATCATTTTAAAATTATAATATTAATTTTATGAAAAAAAATAAAATTTTATAAATCTTAAGAATATTTTGAAGTATCTCAAGCTAATATTTTATCACAATATTTAAATCTTAAATTTAAATAGACTATGAAAATAGTAGATATGTAAACCGCTTGAATCTCAACCGTTCACTCTACCTAACTCTCCATGTCCCCATGCACTTATTCGCAATCCACGGCTTTTTTAGGGTTTTTTATAAGAAGGACTTTAACATTAGTTAATAAAAACAAATTTATATTATATGAAAATATAAAAAATAATATATTATTTTTTATAAGTAAAATAAGCTTCTATATCCATATAATAATGAACATAAAATCGTATGTAGAAAAGACGTGTGAGTAGACACTATAAAACATACGTTATATTTTCTGAATTTTTCGTTTTTATTTTCCCTTTTTAATCAGCATTCAATTCTTGAATTGATTGTCTTATTTCTTTTTCGTTTTTTACATTCCATAGTTATATGAATATGTGTTTTGATACTTTAATATGTTAATTTTAAATGTTAAGTATTTTGATACTTCATTAAATAATATTTTATAATAAACACTAAAGAGAGAAGACTTGGTTTTACAATTTTATAATTGATTTTTGCTTTGAAAATATTTAAGAAACTAATTCATCAACATATTAAATCAAAAGATGATGACAAAATTAATATTTTGTTCCAGATAACTCAAAAATATTAAAATTAATTACATTATAAAAAAATATTTTTTACATATATTTTTTTATACAAAAACTGGAATAAAAATAAATAAAATAACGTAGAAGTATACAATTTAAGTAATTAAAAATTAAAAAAAGTGAAATAAAAAAATGAAAATAAAATAAATTAAAGAAAGATAATAGTTATCATTAAAATTTGTCTTAAATAATTTGTAATAAATATATAATTATCAATTTATTTTTAGACACTAAATTGAAAAATGAAAGTCGATGATTTAAATAATTTTTTTATAAATAATTAATTTAAAAAAAAATTGGTAAAATATATATGGTAAATATTTTTTTTTTATATTTTTTTATTATTTATGTATTGTGAGTATTATATTTTGTTTGATAAATTAAATTTTAATTTTGTAAAACTTATTTATCTATTTTAAAATAATATTTTTTTAAAAAGCATATAAATTAGAAAAAATTTGAATATTTTTTAAGAAAATATAAATATATTTTATTATATAATTTTTAAATATATATATATATTAATTATGATGTTGTCTGAAATTTATCCTTGCAAAATAAAATCTTAAAAATAATTTGTAATGAATAGTAAAAAATATATGATTATTTGTCTAAAATTAATTTTAGACATTAAGTTTAAAAAATTATATCTGATGATTGAAATACTTCTTATATAAGTAAAATTTTTATAAATCTTAAGAGTATTTTGAAGTATCTCAAACTAATATTTTTATAACAGTATGGTATATTTAAATCTTAAATTTAAATATAAATAGTCTATGAAAATAGTAGATAGGGAATCTGCTTGAATCTCCACCGTTCATTGTACCTAACTCTCCATGTCCTATGAAAAAATTCTAATATCTAAAGGTCTGCTTAATTATTTGTAAGGTATGGGTGTCCCATATGACCTATTTAGAGTGATCTTTCAAGTTTTATTTAAACTTTTAAAAAAATTCATTTAATTAAATAAATTAGATTTTTTTACTTACGATTTTTTTATTATGGTAGGCCAGTATGTTTGTTTATTTAATTATAATAAAATTAATATATAGATTATAATTTTACATCTAATATTTTCATAAACTCAAAATTTCATATCATAGAAAATGGATTATTATGGGTGAGTTCATGAACCACTTGAACTATTAAAAATTTGACCAAACTCTAGGTTTTATACACTTTCTTTGCACATATTAATTTAAATTGATCCTTTTATAATTCATATTTCAATAGTATTGACAGAAAATGCCTTAAACAGTTGGATAATGATAAAGAAATTTATTAAGTATTCATGCCAAGTCAACTGCATCATTAACACCAAGTTTCACTAATCCATAGATGATAAAGCACGCATATCAATGAGCAAAAAGAACACCATAAATATGCCATGGATGACTTAACTAAGGCATGAGCCCAAGCACATGCTTTAGAAAAAAGATTGAGAAGAATAGTAAAAGAAGTGGCTTGAAACCGACAAAGTAAGTGGCTAAGAACTTTGACGGGGATTTCTCAATTGTGATTAAATTATAGGTTATAATATCACATCACAATTTGAAATGTTCTAATTTGTACTTCATTAATGGAAACATAATTTATTATAATTTAAAAATAATGTTATTAAGTGATATATTTTTATTAGTGCATGTGTGTCAATTGAGGTTCTTTTATCATTGGGGTTATTTTTTTCCTTTTTATCAAAATGAGATTCGTTTAAAAAAAAAACACAAAAATGGGGCAAGTCGTGCCAACTTGACACAACTTCATATGTGGAAGTCGTGTTAAATTGACACGACTTTGACACGTCAACCTGAAGTCGTGCTAATTTGGCACGACTTTGTCAACGTCATATTTTTTTTTATATATATATTTTTAAAATAAATATATATATTATAATTATTTAATTATAATTAGAATTATAAGTTATGTAATATTTGAAATTAAATTGATAAATAATTTTTTTTTACGAATGAATAAATACATAGGTAAAGAAAATTAGGAAATTAATAATCAAACTTGGAATTGAATTTTATTATTAAACCTGTCTGTGGGAACAATTGTTTCTATTGTGACATTCAGTTCTATAATGTGAACATCTTTTTAGCTTATTTGAATTGAATTATCCACAAAAATAATTCTCTATTTATTTTCCAAATACAATAGCACTTCTCAAATAAATATATTACGTTACCGTCAATCATGATCCATACACGATTATCTAATTTTTTTATTGCTTAAAACTAACACCCTTGAAAAATTATGTATCAAATTAATTTAAAATATTACATAACTCACTACTCAATATAAAAAAAATGACGTGGACAAAGTCGTGCCAAATTGGCACGACTTCAGGTTGACGTGGCAGATTCAGGTTGATGTGTCAAAGTCGTACCAATTTGACACGACTTCTGCATATGAAGTCGTGCCAAGTTGGCACGACTTGTCCTATTTTTGTAATTTTTTTTGAAACAGATCCCATTTTGGTAAAAAAGCAAAACAAAAGCCCACTGTGGGAAAAAAACCGTCAATTGAAGACTTTGTGATGGAATTATCAAAAAGAGCTGTACAAAACTTTTTTGTGTACATGTCTTGACTTAAAATCGTAATGATGTTTAGAGTCGTAATGGGGTTTACAAGCATCGTGTGCATGTCTCAGCTCAAAGTCATAATGAGGTGTACAAACCTGGCATGCATGTCCTACTCGTAATGAATATTAAAATCTCGATTAGAGCCATAATGGGTTGTGCAAACTCTGCATGCATGTCCTAAACGTAATTAGGATTAAAATCCCAAGTAGAGTCGTAATAGGAAACCTTGCGTTCATATAACGACTCAAAGATGTAATGACATGTACAAACCTCGCAAGTGTGTCTTAATCGTAATAAACCGTAATGGGTGTACAAACCCATCGTGCATGTTTTGATCTTAATGATAATTAAATTCTTGATTAGAGCCTTAATGGGTTGTACAAACTCAATGTGCATGTTCTAGCCATAAAGAAGATTAAAATCCCAATTAGATTCATAATGTGGTGTACAAACTTTGTGTGCATGTTCTAGTTGTAATGAGGATTGAAATCTCAATTAGAATAGTAATTGGGCCTATAAGGCTCATCTGCTCGTTTTTGTGTTGTTTCGATTTGCCTTTTTAGTATTTTTATTATAATAGAGAGAGAATAATTTTCTCCTAAAGTGCAAGGCCTACATTTTTTTAATCAAAGTGACAATTAGAATCATGTGTGTTTGCTTAAGGACCAAAAACTAGCCATTCCACCAACGCCATAAACTAACTATCGCTAGTCGTTGGTGGTAAAGAGATGGGGAGTCACCTTATGAGAGGATTGAGAGGAACTCATAGCTTACAATATTATTGACATTGAAGACGATGAAAGAGGGGCTACCATCGCTAGGGATATTAGAACCTAGGTGTGGTGGTTGACACTGAGTTCGTTGCCAACACAGGTGAAGACGTTGAGGCTGAAGGAAGAAGGATTTGGTAATGCATATTGCAAACCCATTGAGGAGGCAACTACTATGACAATCATGCCAAAGGTTTCCAACAATGCCTTCACCCAAATGTTGAGTAAATTCAAATACCAGCCTGGCCAACCTTCTAAAGAACACGCTAACTATCTTCCATAAGCGGTGCCAAAATGTTTTAGCCAAAAATACCTCTGTTTAATTCGTAGGGTTTCTAACTAGAGCATCCATAATTGCCCTCTTACATACTGAGAGAGATATTCATAAGTCTTAGTTAGTAGTTATGTTATCATTTGAATCTTAACTAATATTATCTAATCTTTAAAGTTTGAATTTTCCTTATCGATTTTAACTAAGATTCAGGGTAGTTTTATTGAATCTTTCTTTTAATGATTAATAAGCCTTGAAACTAACTCTTTATAAAAGTTACATTGCCTTTCAATAGAAGATCAAACTAACTAACTATGTATATGGCTACAAAATTGAAAAGACATTGTTGTATTTTTGTTGGTGAAAAGAAGTATAATTATCCATCATCTTCATACTTAAAAATATCATAAAGAGGTGTAAAAGTTGAAGTAGATATGATCAAATTAGTGATTGAGAGAAAGAAAGAAATTTATTTTCCACAAATAATGCAAATTCAATACTTGAATATTTAAGAGAAAATAAAAATATTTACTTTCCATAAATAACACTAATGTTATACTTTAATTGAATATTTAAGAAAGAAGTCTCATACTTCACGAGGATGATATTAATCTTTAGTAAATTAAGTTGTAGAAGGTTTTCTAATATCAACAAAATAAAATATTTTTTGACAAGAACTCTAACACACAATTATACTATTATACACTAAACTATAATCTCATAGAAAATTAAAGAGTTATAGTCATACTTTATTTTTCAAGTGAACAAAATATAATCCATAAACTTTATTGAAAAATAATCAAAATTTAAAGAAATAAGATTTCAATTACATTTATTTAATATAAGAGGTTGTTTGAACCCATAGTTTTGCATATTAATATTTATTTAAGCAAGTTTAAGATTTGAATTTTATGAACAAAGAAACATTGATTAGTGTTGTTGAGTGGTTATAGCAATTAAATTAGTATATTTAAAGAATTAAAAACAGTATTTAAAGGGTGTTTAATTTCCATAGAAGGGGTTGATCTGTAAGGGGGAGTTGATTGGGAAGGGGTGTCATCCCGACCCCGTCCCGTTATTGCTCTAATCCAAAGGTTTTCTTCCGTTATTTCTTTGCATCACAGTTCACACCCCTTTGTCTTTCTTCCCCAAAGGGATCACAAATGCAACTACTTTAATTGCTGTTATTGTATATAGATATTCTAACTTTTTTCCAAGCTCCTCGTGATTTTCATCTTTTAAGCGTGTTCGACCCTCTCCGACCATGGGAATTTGCTATTCCGCCACCAAGGTCAGCGTCTTCAACGGCTCCCCCGTCACCGTCAAGAAAAATCGCAAGCGCGCCGCGGCACCCGAAAAGAGGACGCCGACGGCCAATACCGAACGGCACAAGGCAAGTTCGCGGCACGTGCCGTGCGGGAAACGCACGGATTTTGGTTACGAGAAGCATTTCGATACGCGGTACACGCTGGGCAAATTGCTGGGACACGGCCAATTCGGTTACACCTATGTAGGAATCGACAAAGCTAATGGCGATCGCGTCGCCGTTAAGAGGCTCGAGAAGAGTAAGGTATTTTCGCTCGTGTCGTATAAGTCATGAATCTTGCGATTACGAATGAATTGACTCGAATTTAGTGCTTTAAATTCGTTGGTGTGTGTAATGTTGGAATTGATTTCTGATTTTTTTATTCTTGAATTTGGTGGCAGATGGTTCAGCCTATTGCCGTTGAGGATGTTAAGCGAGAGGTCAAGATATTGAAAGCGCTCACTGGCCACGAGAATGTGGTTCAGTTCTATGATGCGTTTGAAGATGATTCTTACGTGTATATAGTTATGGAGTAAGTTGCTTTGGTTGCCGTTTCTTCTTTTGTTGCTCTGATTTTTCAGCACTTGGATATGTTCTGGATTTGTGCTTTGGGAGAGCTCAATTATCAAATTGTAGTTTGTTTTCTTTCCATGTGATTTATATTTGTGCGTGCTTCTTAGGTTATGCGAGGGTGGAGAACTGCTCGATCGGATATTGGCCAAGTAAGTATTGTTTGATTTGGATGTGATTGCTATTTTTGGAGCAGTAACCTCAACACTTTAGTCCCAGAGATTGAAAGTGTTGGTTACTCCAGTGCCTTACCTTATACAACTTTTACTACAGTCCCCGACTTATCTTAATGTTACAAACTATATTATTCAGTTTTAAGTGAAAAATTTACTGGACACGTACTAAAGCGATGAAACATCAATCCTTTAATTTGCTTCACGTATTAGCATCCGATACTGATACTCTTGAATATTTCCAATACTTATTGGTGAAGTATTCAATCCTTTAAAAAAGGTGATGAAAATTCAAGAACTTGAGACATATAGAAACATTGCCCCTTGATGAATCAAAAAATAGAAATTGTTCTCTTCATGGATTACCTCTAGAATTGAGTGAGATTGATGGTACTTTTCCTATTTGTAGATGATATCAAGTAATATATTATGACACTGATTTATACTCTTTTTTTTTTGGTATTTGGATTTGAAGAATTACAATTATATTTTACCATGTTTTGTATATTTATGTATACACTTATATTTCTTAATTATATTGTATTAGGGGTGTAGTTGGGCTAGAGATGTCATAGTTTTGGCCCAACTTGAAATATTGATTAGACCATTTATTTAGGTAAATTCTCCCTCCACCTTTATACTTTCCCCTTGCACCTTCATATTAATTGTGAAAAGTCGGTTTTATCCTTTTTAAAAAGTTTAATTAACCCCAAATGAAACATAACCTCACACTTTTAAATAACCTGAGTTGCACTCCCCGCACCCTCATACTTCCTTTCCAATCGTATCACTTCCATTCTTCTTCAATCGCAATGTTCGAGGGAACAATTCCATCATTTGAGCGTGTGTGATAGGGTTGTCGAGAAAATTTGTTGTATTCGACATTTCCAGTGTGAAGATAATTTTTTTTTAGTTCTCCATTTTTGCACCTTGCTTGTTTGTTTTCTGGGTTTTGTGACTTCCAAGAAAATGAAAAAAACTAAGCAACGAAAACACTGCCACCACCAGCTACCACAAGCAACCACCACCACTTGAAAATGAAGAAGAAGACACCACACTCACCATATTACTCAAAAGAGTATTATTGAAATAAAAAAAATTATGAAGGTGCAGGGAGAATTTTCCTTTATTTATGTCAAAAAGATCCAATCAAGACTCCAAAGAATTATACTATATAACAATTTACATTATGTGTAGTTAAACCGTGGAAAGACAACCCGAACTAGTCTTATAAAATGCACGGTGTCTATTTTCAAATTCAAACTCATCCAAATCCACTTTAGCTCAGACTGGACCGACAGTTTGGGTTGGGTCATGCTCATCCCCAAGGTTGTCAAACTTGAGTTTATGATCTTAGATAGAGAAAATGAGTTAACTCACTATCAAACTTTTTTTCTAAGTAAACTCAGGTAAAACTCTTTAAACTTGTTGTATACTCACAAACTCTCGAGTCAGGAAGTGAGTTAACAAGTTTTGAAATAAAATCAAATGTATTTTTTGTTCGACTTTTCCTCCCTCCCACAATGCCAATATTTTATTAGACTCAAATTATATGAAGAAATTAACTCCATTTTGAACTGTTTTCACATTAAGAACTTATGTTTTTTACGAATTTATATATGATTTAGTCATCTACGTAGTTTAATCTTATTTAGCACTAATGTACCGTCATAATTCATTATTGTGATTTGCTACTTTTCTTTATTGTGAAGTGGAAATATTGAATTACTGTTGTATTAAGACTATTATAATATGCATATATGCCATTAATAGACTTTTAATATTATTTATGTTAGGTACAGTCTACGAGTTTACAAGTTGATTTTATGAGTCAAGTTTACTGAAGCTCCACGAGTTTATCTAAAATTTTTAGTTTGACAACCGTGCTCACCCATTTATTGTAAATAATTTTAGAATCATTGTATCCAATAAATATTTGTCCATTATTGACCAAAGCTAATTAAACATATTATGAATTTGGGGAGTAAAATGAAATTTTTGTAAATTTATAGACCATTCTTCCTAACCCTTATAATCTCAAGGGGGGCAAAGTGGAGGTTTACTCATTTTGGTTATGTATAACTTTTGAAATTCTAAGTTGAAATTGCAGAACCAGAGTCAACAATGATTTGTGAGTCTATGTTTATGTGTACCAGAACTTACTTCCTCTTCTTTTGCTTCAATCAGGAAAGAGAGTCGTTATACCGAAAAAGATGCAGCGGTGGTTGTAAGGCAGATGCTCAAGGTTGCAGCTGAGTGCCATTTACATGGTTTGGTGCACCGAGACATGAAACCAGAAGTATGGTCAAGCACTTTACATATCTGACAAATTTGTATAAAGTGGTAGTTATATGACTAGATGCTATATGGTGAATTATTTTTCTTCTGCAGAATTTTCTTCTTAAATCCACTAAAGAAGATTCACCTTTAAAGGCCACAGATTTTGGTTTGTCGGATTTCATTAAACCTGGTGAGGGAGAGTCCTCATTTGCATGACCAATTTCTTTCTTTTTCTTGTCTTCCATTTTTTGTTTCGGACTTATTTTCCTGTTTCTTTGGTAGAGTTTCAAGACATGCTCTTGAAATTTTTATTTGAGAATTATAGTTCTCTATCGCTGAAAATAAAAATCCTGCAGGAAAGAAGTTTCATGATATTGTTGGTAGTGCTTACTATGTTGCACCTGAAGTATTAAAACGCAAGTCTGGCCCACAATCAGATGTGTGGAGTATTGGTGTTATTACATACATATTGCTGAGTGGGAGACGCCCATTTTGGGATAAGACTGAGGATGGTATTTTTAAGGAGGTATACTAGATTATTATCATGTAATTTTCTGATTTTACCTATTTATGTGGGATTTTTTATCCATTCATGTTTCCTAATGACATTTTAAGTCTATGACCTTTACTTTAATTGTCCACATAATTTTTAATATTTACAAAGGAATTTGCTAATGTTTTTGTTGTCGTGTTTAATTTATAATCTGATATGCAGGTTTTACGGAAAAAGCCTGATTTCCATCGGAAACCATGGACAACTATAAGTAATGCTGCAATAGATTTTGTGAAAAAATTACTGGTAAAGGATCCTAGGGCAAGGCTAACTGCTGCTCAAGCTCTATGTATGTATCCTGTTGTTTTCTTACAGTTCGAAGACTGTTTATTATGTTATTTGAGCCTTTAAGTGATTTTTGTCTCATCATAATAGTAATAATGATGATGATAATAGCAATATTATTTTTGGGTGGTTGTTCTATATAGCACCTAAAATTTAGGCATTGAATTCATAATGCACCCCATTTTAAATGCTACTTTATTGTTAGAACTTAGAAGATTTTTAAATTTTTTGATTTAATGCTCTTAGAAAGTTTATCTCGATACAAAACATGTTGAATCAAAAATATGTGAAGGAACTGGAAAAGACTATCGAACATGTTCTAAACTTGACACCATCTTTTGCAATTTTGTTAACTTGGGATTTCCTAATTGAGCATGAATCATAATTGGAGAGACCGTAGCTGCATGTATTGATGGTAATAGATAGAGATAGTAAAGACCATGTGATTGGGTCAATCGGGCAACAAACAGTAAATTAAAAGGGCAATTAGGAACATAGAGTCAAATGTTGAGAAGGGTTGGGTAAAACCAATGCCGCGTCCGTGAACCATTGATAACAATAATAAAAAGAAAATTGGCAGCTTTAGTAAAAGAGGAGAAAAGACAACAATTGCCAGATATATGTGATCAGTTGCATCAGAGTCAATAAACCAAGGCCCAAAAGAAGGGGATTGAGAAAGACAAGCAGATGAATTATCAGTATGTGTAACTAAAGCAATGTTACTAGTGAATTGACATGTCGCACTCCATTTGATAAAATCTTCAAATGTTGTTGAAGATGGATCATTTGGGAATGTAGGAGCAACAAGTGACTCAGCAGTGGAAGTGGAATAATTAAACTCATTCATCTTCTCAATATAAATAAAACACATGTGTTGTCTTAGAAACACATGTGTTGTACATAACCTCACACTTGGTTAAGATAAACTTTCTAAGTTGATATCAGAGTCTATCTTAGCGAAGTTTATTAAGCCTATCGTGCAACCTATTATTGGGCCCTTCTCTATTTTCATGTTTGATGTTCTCATCGTGATTGGAGATCTCATATCAATTAGTGATATGACCAATATATGGCCAAATTATAATATATAAGATGAGTGCAAACCTTACCTTACTAAGCGAGTTTTGTGAGATTAAGTTAATCTTAAAGTCCACTTTTTAAGAATTACAAATATATAAATTTAGAATGATACCAAATATTGAACACTAACATGGTTTAAAATTTTGTTTTTATCTTTTTTCAGTGAGATCAATTTGCCTTTTAATGATAAGTAATTGTTCAGTTATTTGTAATAATTGAAGTTATACATAGTCTTGTTACCACAATCAATTTGACTTTGAAGGTTCACTTAAATTGGTATATGTAATTAAATGCTTGAGTGAATTTGTGTAGCATTGCACTATGTTATCGACAGCCTGGGAAAAATATAAGAATTTGTACGTGAGAGAGTTGGAATGTGAGATGTACCTTTTAAATCAACATTATGTTACGTTTTAATCTGATGATATGTTTCTAAAACTTAGAGCAGTAACCCTATATATTTTTAACTAAATAGTAAACAGATCATGAGAACCAAACAAGCTAGGATGATTGTCAGGACTGCCACCAGGCAAGCTAATATTTCTGGGAAAGCCAGGAGGCCAAATTGGGTAAAGTTGATTTTCTCTCTATATTACAGTACTTGATTTGAACGAAAGAGGACAGCTTTGAGTAGAGGAGGTCATGGGTCAGGTAGAGAAGAGAAAGACAGTGCCAAACAGCCCTAGAAAAGCCACAGCTAAGGATGCATGGGAACCAAAAATTGACAAACCAAGTGCACATCAGGAGGCAAGCAAGATGGTGAGCCAATAGCTATTAAGAGTTGCTAGAAATAGAGAGAGATGTGACATTGTTCACAGCAAAGGAAAAGGACAAGTGAAAAAACACGCCTCCAAAAATAGAACATGAGAGTGGCTTTGGCAGGAAATGAATTCACAGCAGTGATGGTGAAACAGCCGTTGTGAGACTGGAAAAGAACTAAACTTGCTGAAATCATGACATTGCAAGTTGGGGGGATGGGGAATTATGTAAAATGTAAAAAAATGTGGTGGACGAGATAGGAGACAAATGAAGGGCTGAGAACTGTTTGAAATAAGCCAGAAAAATACTCAGTGGAAATTGAAAACTTTTGGGATACTTAGATTAGAGCCCGAATCAGTTTTAAACACACTAGAAAACATCCATAAAGAGAGGAAATCAGTGAAGGAGATGAAGAAACACAAGAGAAGTTAATTTAAAGGAAGAGTTGTGAAGATAATCGGTACCTTGTTGAAATTAGGGGATTTTGTGCCTGAGAGGAGAGATTGTTGACTGAATATAAGATATTGATATTATCGTTATATATATATGCATAATGTATAATATGTATATATATAATTTACAAATATATATCCTTTGATGCCTTAGAATATGATGATGTGTTCATATAACCTAGAGCACTTACCTTTATTCATACTAACAATCCGAACTAAAGAAAAAAATCATGTGACGAGGACAAATGATAATCAATTCTAAGAGATGTTAGGGAAATAGGGAAGTTAAATCCTAAAGGATATATATAAGATATTCTAGGATACAATCAAGATAATATTGGCTATTTTTTATATTCTAATTAAAAGAAAGAGAAGAATGCTTCTATTGTTGAATATTTAATGACTATTGAGAAAAGGGTTTTCCTCGGGTTTCCCTTTCTTGGATAAAGCAAAGTTCCCTTCCAACTGTAATCACCTCATTACTATAAGTACTTTGAGACTAATTATATAACATCCTAATTTGAAACCTATTAATTGGCTCCCCCATGAAATTCCAACTTGTCACATTGTTGGCAATCGCTGTCCTCATCTAATTGTTAACCCTTTGCTAAAATCGTCACCTACATAATCTTTTCTAGGCATTAGTGTATTAGAATTAAGAGTTAGTCACATATTGCTCCTCTTTCCTTTGTTGAACATGTTGGTAGGGAAGATGCTGTTATAAGAACCATTAGAGAATCACATCACAAAAGTTAACTGTTGTAGTTGGAGGGCTCAAAACCTTACGAACCCTACACTAGAATCCTATTAAGGCTCAACTCCAGTACCTTGTAATTAGATCCTAACATCTCATCATGAGCCGTAGCCCTAATGCCCATGTGGGATAGCTGAGCACCAGTACTGTGCAAAAACTGCAATACTGGTGACCCCAACCACGAGTTTCAACAGACATATGTTGTCCTAAGCGATATCGGAACCAGTAAAACCTTTGTGCTGTCCATGCTGATAAAGGCTATCCTCTATCATTTTCGTTTGATGAATCTAAAGAACTTGATTGTTAATATTAATTATATTCGACTTCATCATTTTATTTCCTCCTATTTCTCTTTATTTCAATATATTTTATTTTTACTTTTCTATATATTATTCTTTC
>Ga0123342_1001170_pt1 | contig 43937 bp, 22 predicted proteins | sample Turbeawhitnodule_FD_89960 | JGI IMG/M metagenome (GOLD analysis project Ga0123342, IMG submission 89960) | Root nodule microbial communities of legume samples collected from Mexico - Turtle bean Mexico white nodule | ecosystem: Host-associated > Plants > Roots > Nodule | place: Mexico: Nepantla...
ACCCGATCAGATTTTTAAACAGAGTAAGTTCATTTTTACTCTAAATATCCTTTGTTCTCTGTTTTTCCTTAGGATTTAATCATCAATCTTGGTGGGGTCAGTTGAGAAGTTTAATCCTCTCAAATTATTCTACTATATACTGAATTTTTGTTCTGTTTGGATAACTTGCATTTGGCCCGTAAATCTTGAAGCTTATCCAGATTGTGGGGAATAAAATTCTAAAAGTTGCTTGGAAAACAAGCAATTGAGGTAAAGGAAGCTAAATTTAATTTTTAATAGCACCCTAGGATAGAAGATCTGAATGCGGAAGGGACGTGGTTCCAATATTCAATTTTTCTTGCAGGGATGTTGTGTGTTATATATATTGGGTTGTTTGTTTATATTATTTAAATTTGTGGAAATATTAGGTTTTGATGATTTAGTATTAAAGTGTTATTTTTTTATGTTAAATAGACTTTTGAATATTGTGAATCACTTTTTGAATGATATTGTATGACGGAATGGTATGGAATTCAATTCATACATTTGGGATAATGTATGGACTGAAGTTTGTTGTGTATTAAGTATTGATGCCTATGTGGTAACAGAGATCTCCGAGCTTCACTAATGATCTAAGTCACATAGACTAAGATATCAGGTGGTGAGAAGCTGATGGGGAAATTCATGCACCCCGTGACATATGAGATGCACGGCTTGGGTTGTATTGAACTTACCCTGATCCTTTTTGTTGGATTCACTAGTAATCTTTGGATCAGGTGTTAGTCTCTGGTAGGACTTACTTAATACGGGTCTTCCAGAAGATGTTGTTTGTTGAATATTCTGGATGTGTAGATCCATGTGAGATCTATGTGATTTTTTATTGTTGAGATTTGAAGAAAATTGAATAATTTGAGAAATTGATCATGTAATTTGGTTTTCTCTTTGGATTTAAGTGTGTATATTATAAAATTCTATTTTCACTAGCTTACCCTTATTTTTCTTGTTGTGTTTGAAGTGCGATGACTGAACTATGTACATGAGCAGATGACCATACAGGTGCAGGAGAGCCTTAGAGGTTTTAGAGTCTTATTTTGAGTTGTGGATATGTAAATATTTGTATTTCTATAAATCCTAATCACGTATTCGGAATGTTTTAAGAAACTCCAAGTTTGTATAGAAACTGGTAGAACTTTTATTGTAATAGTTATATCTAAATTATGGGGTGTTACAATCACAATATCAACCATCGGTGAACACTCTGATAACATTGGAAAGTGCTCGATGACACCCTTTTGTTGAAAGAATAATGAATGTCGAACTCCCCAAAAGTTAAAAAGGTTTAAGGATTGACCAATATGACGGTACAACCAATTTTGATGAACATGTCGATGTGTATGTGACCCAGATGAGCCTTTACACTTCAGATGAAGTGATACTCTATTGTGTTTTCCCTACATCTCTAAAGAGGACAACATTGAGTTGGTTTATCCGCCTTTCACCCTTCTCTATTGACTGCTTTGAAACCTTAGTAGCCAAATTTGGAACACAATTCGCAATGAGTCTCTTCATTGAGAGGTTTGAGAAAGTCGCTTTGAATATCCAAAACCTCAGCCCGGAAGTGGACCTCCATCATATGGTGATAACCCTTAAACTAGGACCCTTCGCAGATAGTCTCTACAAGAAACCAGTCATCGACCTAGATGAGTTAAGGCGAAGATCCACAAAGTTCATGCAGCTAGAAAAAATCTATGAGTTCTAAAGTCAAGTAAGAGTCGAAATCAGACCTAAAAAGCTCAAAGAAAAGGAGACATTGGCAAACCTCAACCATCAAACAAACTTAGGAAAATTGTACCTATAATCTTCCACTACACCTCGATAAACGCAAAGAGAAAACAAATTCTAAAAGATATTCTAAGTATTAATGTCATTCTAACACCTCGTAAGGTATCTAGTGTTATCGATATCGAAAACCCCAAAAATCTTGTATAGAGTTATAACGAAAACCATAACGGGTTATAGTAGAAACATTGCGGTTGAAAGAAATATAATATATACAAATAAATAACTTAAAAAAATACAAAAGCAATAAAAAAGACTATCATAACTAAATATTATATTATATTTAAAAATTCAAATAACAATAACATCACATCAAAACACTAAATTTAAGAATAAATAGTTATTGATCCTATAATAATCACTATGTAAAAGTTAATCTTTTCGTCCGAGTAAAATTTGTGTAGCTTAGTTGTTTGTGGTCGACAGAGTCTTGATCACGTATCCTACATCTATAAACAAAAATATAATAAAAAAAGTAAAAGAAAGATAATTGTTATGCCATTCCTTATGTTAAAAAGGCACAGATGATATAAAAAATGGTTGAAAACAATAGTTAAAAAAGATGAAGAGTGAGAGTTTTACTGTACATAAAAAGAGAAAAAAAAGAGTTTATAGAAAAGATGAAAGAAATTCTCCTAATTATAGACTTTTAGGGAAAAAAGTAAATTTAGGGTGATGTTATGCTTTTAAGTTTTACTTATATAATATAATTATTGTCTATTGATGTATCTTATATTTTTTTTCCCACGGAACCTTCTTTACGCAATTGGTTCCCAAACACTTTTTCTAAGTGAATATATCCTTTTAAATAATTTCTAAAATAATGATATTTTTAGAACAGTATTGAAATTCAACATAAAAAGTTCCTAAACACACATATAAAGACATTCAATAATATTTATGATTAATCAGTCATATTTAATAAATCATGATTCTCAGGTAAATCTCTTTTCTACCATAAACATCCTTGAATTTGAAAAATATGAGTGGGCCAGTCTAGTAGTGTTCAAACCAATATTTTTTAGCCTACCAATTACCAATTATTTTATGTGGTCCACTAAGCACCTAATTCACAGCTTGGCCCATGTAATGAATGACAAAAACTTAGCTGCATATACCTACAAGAGTTTAATGTGTTCTTTTTAACTATAATTCAAATTTCATGCTTGCAATTTGCATTATTGATAAAGAAATTAATTATAATTGAAAAAACAACGTAAAATACTTGAAATTGCATTAAATTATTCAATAATTAATTATTTAAATTATACTTGTTCTCAAATGGCAAGGTAAGAAAACTTATGTTAATGAGAACTGAGTATTGCGATGGATTCGAATATATATTAAGGATGAATTAAATATATTACATTATTGTAATGTTTAAATAATTTTTAAGTCTTTATTAATTTAAATATTTTTATTTTTTTTTTAAAAATGGTTTATTGAGTATACAATTTTTTTATGTTTTCTTAATTAAGTCTTACTATTTGATTATGTCATTAGTTGGATCATATGATTCTTATTTTGCATCTTCATTTCTTATGTATTTTCACATAAAAAATTAAAAGACGATTTATTTTTTTAATTTGAGTATGTTTTGACTGATAATAAACTTTTTTATATTGAATGTCTAAAATCTTTATATTTTTTACTAGATATCATAATTAGGATGATATGAACATTTTATCTTACATTCTCAATCATAACATCACCAATTTCAATACTTAAAAAAATGAAATTCTAGAATTGCAATATGTTTACTAAATATGATTGTTTTGTGTCTTCACATGATATATTTTATTTTTACTTGAGTATTTAATTTATAGAAAGAAACAACGTTATTTTTATAAATATAATTAGAAATTTAAAACTTTATTTTTTTATTGTTGAAGTTACTGATGTTAAAAAAATCAACTTAATTGATGAAAAAATGTAATTAAAAAAATATAATTTTTTTATGTTAATAAACAATTTATTTTTAATAAAAACTTAGTAAAAATACTCAACAAGTAATTGAAAATTTAAGTTGGGTTTTTATTTTCTATGTGAAGACGATGACGCAAAACATCAATCATGCCACAATAGTTAATGACTAAATAAAATAATTTGTATTCAATTAAAAAATATAATTTTTTTAGATATTTAATAAAATAGTTTTCTTAAATAAAGATTCAAATAAAAATTGTTAAATTTAATAAAAAAATAAAACTCAATTTAAGCTCTTGTTATTAATTAAATGATGAAATTTAGTCAATTTCATTTAATTATTTTAAAAATGAACTTATTAAATCAATCTGGTAACAAAAGTGAGAGAATAATCAAAATAATAATAATTTCTACTTAGACATGCGGTTGGTTATAGCAGTGTGAGGAAGCAGATTTTGATTTGAGGTTAATTAAATTGACTTGAAGGACAGAGAGAAAGTTAAAGAAAATGTTAATCGCATAGTATAGCAGTTTGAATGATTTGCGGGATCTATGCAGGTAGCAGCACAACTGCAAAAAGTGAAAGAAGGGTCACAGGCGTGGTGTCCTTGTTTATACGAAACGATTTTCTGACACCAGATAAAAAAAATACACTAAACTACAAACGCATAACTCATCATCACTTATTTTTCTCATATCACAAAAGGCCAAACAATATGCCAAATTACAAGCAAATATTTGTAATTCATTTCAAAATTTGAGGTTGTTTTGAAGGAAAGTTCAAACACAGTAGCACCTACTCAGTTTCATTTCAAACACAATTGTAAACAGACCACATTGTAAGTATCTTATGGAACAAATGTGCATGGTTTTTTTGGATGGAAGTCAGTTATCTTATTCTGAACTGTGAACAAATATTGACTAAAGTTGACTGAACCCACTTGGAACATAATGGTGCCACAAAATTTTCACTTTCACAAGTATTTATTCATGTATTTAACAATAGTAGGACGTATACAGTAGTAGTATTTAAAGTAGAAGCAAGGACGGTCAGAGAAATTCAAACTCCACCTCGAGAAGTAAACCAATTTCAAAAACTTCACCATTATCATTCTCATTCTTCTTCTTCTTCTTCTTCTTCTTCTTCTTCTCTACTAAACAAGTAATGCTCTTTCACTAACCAACAACAATGCCAATGCATCATCTTCTTATGTCACTCCTTCTCTTCTTCGTCCTTCCTCCAACCTCCTCTCTCAACTCAGACGGCCTCTCCCTCCTCGCCCTCAAAGCCGCCGTCGACTCCGACCCCACCGCCGTTCTCAGCTCCTGGTCGGAAAACGACGCCACTGCATGCCACTGGCCCGGCGTCTCCTGCACCGGCGACAGAGTTACCCAACTCTCTCTCCCTGACAAGAACCTCAGCGGTTACATTCCCTCCGAACTGGGATTTCTCACCTCCCTCAAAAGACTGAGTCTTCCACACAACAAGTTCTCCAACGCCATTCCTCCCTCTCTCTTCAACGCCACCACCCTCATTGTCCTTGACCTCTCTCACAACTCCCTCTGTGGTTCCCTTCCCTCACACTTTCTCTCCCTCAAGTTCCTCCGCCATTTGGACCTCTCCTCCAACTATCTCAACGGTTCCCTCCCTTCTACCCTCTCCGATCTCACTTCTCTCACCGGAACTCTCAATCTTTCTTTCAACCTCTTTTCCGGCGGGATTCCGGCCACCCTTTCTAACCTGCCTGTGGCTGTGAGCCTCGACCTCCGCAACAACAACCTCACCGGAAAAATCCCCCAGGTGGGGTCCCTGCTAAATCAGGGTCCCACCGCGTTTTCTGGCAACCCTGGACTCTGTGGCTTCCCCTTGCAAACCGCGTGTCCCGAAGCGCAAAAGCCTGGGATTTTCGCCAACCCTGAAGAGGGATTCCCTCAGAACCCCAATGCGCTTCACCCCGAAGGCTCAGACCAGAGACTGAAACCGCACGGTGGTGGCTCCGTCGCGGTTCTTGTCATCTCCGGGCTTTCCGTCGCGGTTGGAGCGGTTTCTCTCTCGCTGTGGGTTTTCCGGCGACGGTGGGGAAGCGGCGAGGAGGGGAAATTGGGGGGGCAGAAGTTGGAGAGCGAGGTGGATGCGGGAGAGGGTCAAGATGGTAAATTTGTTGTGGTGGATGAAGGGTTTGAGTTGGAGTTGGAGGATTTGCTTAGGGCGTCTGCGTATGTTGTTGGGAAGAGTAGGAGTGGGATTGTGTACAAGGTTATCGGGGTCGGAAGAGGGTCTTCGTTGGCGGCGAATGCGGTGGCTGTTCGGCGACTCAGTGAGGGTGATGCCACGTGGCGATTTAAGGAGTTTGAGTCTGAAGTGGAGGCTATAGCAAGGGTTCGTCACCCCAATGTTGTTCCGTTGAGAGCTTATTATTATGCGCATGATGAGAAGCTGCTCATCACCGATTTCATTCGCAATGGAAGCTTGCACACTGCTTTGCACGGTAACAATTCTGTCTTTCTTTTTCAAATTCATTTGGGGTGGTTTAATTCTGCGATTAATTATCATATATGACGTTATTCGATGCTTTATTGTGGAACACACGTGAAATTTTATGACGTTTCTTCTTGTTCTTAAAATGGAACCGCTATGTCTGCTTAAATTTGCTGCATTGTAGTTGCACAAGGCCAATGCTTAACATCATAACATGCAGCTTATTTTGAGAGTGCGACTCTGAATTGACGATGGCCACTGTGTGATGATGAGTTTAAATTCTAATTTTTTTCTCCTTTTCGAATGTCAATTTTGTGATCATGATTAGCATCATGATGATTGTTGTGGGACATATGCAGGAGCTGGTGGATGAAACACTCACCTGTTCATACTTTTTACTTTAACATGTGTTTTCTCTTTTTCTACCTTTAAGTGGTGTTCCGTATTTCCACTACATATTTTGGGGGCCATGGTCATCGCGTCCTTTGTGAATTGTGTCTCTGCTCTTGAGAACCAAAATCCCTTCTTTGTGTATTTTGTCTGTGATGAGTTATAGCTTTATGCTAATGAATGCTTGTTATCATAGCTATGAGTGATGCTGGCGACACACTTTCCATCGGTGGTTATAATTTTTGCATGGCCCATTGTCTAAGGCGGGTCCCTTTCCCCATTCTGCCTAAACTAAATTTGAATCAATGATAAAAGAGTAAATTGGAAAAAGTGTTGCTGGTTTTCTCTTGCTACAATTTCTTAGTTGATGTACTGTATCAGCTTAGTGTTGTTCTAGGATTTCTTGTGGACATTCAATTAAATTCTTCCATAATATCTTCACGGTCATAGTTTTGTGCCAATAGTGATAGCTGCAAAAAAGTAACTATGCTTTATATTTTCCCATGACGCCATTTGGGTGATTGAAAATCCCATGGACCACGGTCCCAATGCAGTGCTTTTCATACTCAGTGATTTGCCACTGTAGATTAAGTGCGCTACTGGTGATCATTGTCTTCTAGCGATTCTAGGCTGCATCCCCGGGATTGGTTACTTCCTTGCATGTAGTGTGGTGGTCCTCAAAGTAAAAAGAGTTTTGTTTACCTATAATATGTGTTGAACATTATAACCATGAACTCCATATCCATCAAATTTGATGTTAAAGAATGGATTTATTTTGACTCACTATTGCATTTGCAGTGTGATCTAGGTAAGATCATTGGCATTGTTTGCGACATAACATTCGTAATCTCACATGATTATTGATGCTTTGCTTCCCTTTTTTTGATCTCATACTGGCGTTTGTGAGTTCACTTTCAGTTTCCACTTTCTGCTTCTTAGGGCTTCTTTCAATCATTTTCTTCTTTGTATTTGGTGCTCTATGGTTGCAGGTGGGCCTTCCAATTCATTGCCACCATTATCATGGACAGCACGGTTAAAAATTGCTCAAGAAGCAGCCAAGGGCTTGATGTATATACACGAGTTCAGTGGTCGCAAATATATCCACGGCAACATTAAGTCAGCAAAAATCTTACTAGACGATGAGCTCCATGCATACGTGTCAGGTTTTGGACTTTCTCGGCTTGGTTTGGGCCCGCCAAAGTCTACTACAATGGCTCCAAAACGGAACAGCTTGAACCAATCCTCTATAACCACTGCAATGAGTTCAAAGGTTGCAACTTCCTTTTACCACTACCTGGCACCTGAGGTGCGCATGGCTGGTGGCAAGTTCACTCAGAAATGTGATGTGTATTCATTTGGCATTGTCCTTTTGGAACTTTTGACGGGTAGGATGCCAGATTTTGGAGCAGAAAATGATGACAAGGTGCTGGAGAGTTTTGTTAGGAAAGCATTCAAGGAGGAGCAGCCACTGTCTGATATCATTGACCAAGCACTCATCCCTGAAGTTTATGCTAAAAAGCAAGTCATTGCTGCATTCCATATTGCTCTGAACTGCACTGAACTCGATCCAGAGTTGCGACCAAGAATGAAAACCGTGTCTGAGAGCCTTGATAACATCAAATACAGTGAAAAACAAGAAAACTATGTATAGTTCTGGGCTGCTTCTTGTGCTAGAATCTTTTCTTTTTCTTTCTTTGATGTGTTTAGAGAGGTTGGTTTTGTAACTCAAAAGCCAAGTAGATGTATTCTCTTTCTTCCATGTCTCAATAGAAAATGTTCCTTTCGTTTTCAAGGGAAATCATGAAACAGCCCATTTTGATACATGTTTTAGACATTTTCCTTCTTTACTTCGAAATACAAAATCCTACAGCTCCTGGCATTTGAACACCATGCACAAGTAAACCTTGGTAATTTTAAAGCTCTGAAATTCAAATAATATACAAGAAAAGGAAGAATTATGTTGAGTGTAATGTTGTCTCCTGCAAAACATTCAACTATTTTAATAAACAAAGTATTGATTGAGAAAGTAAATATAGGTGATTTAGTTAACATTATCACATACAAAAAAAAATACTCTCACAGGTATGTGTTTAATTTGAAATTAGTTTCATTCACAAAAGAATTTGAAAAATGTTCAAATCATTGCATTGCCCAATGGTTTAGAGCCAATGATTAGCCTTTCAATAATCTAGTTCACAACAACTGGTCTTATCTTGAATAGTTGGTATATGAGAAACAGAGTAAAGAAGGAAAGGTGATTAATGAATAGTTGGTTGAAGACATCAAGTTGAGGATGCACCCCACCAAACTCACCAAATATTTCTCACCACCACACAATGGGAAAAAGCTTAAACTTGTATCATGGCATGGCTTGAAGCTGAAAAGTTATTTCTAGGATATATGCTCACAAGTTTTATAAATTGGGACACATTCTTAATGCAATGTCTTTCATTCTTTATTTCCACTTTTCAATAGCTTTCAAATTGGGCACCAGATCATAACAAAATGTAGCCTCAAATGTAGTTTTGATGTCTATGTTTTATAAAATCCGTAACTTATGTTTCTTAATTTTTTCCCCATAATTTTAATTGCATGTAATTTTGATTTCCAAGTTCTGTTTTACATACTTTTAATCTCTTAGTTATTAATTATTTATAACTTTTTTTTTATTTGGATGTGACATATATGGGAATATCTACCTACCTGTGAACTTTTTACGTGATTGAAAATGGTAACTATAGAAACTTATTACAAAATATAATTAGACAATGATTTTTTATATTTTTAAAACTGAAAAATTGAATAAAATTACGAGTAATTAAAATAAAAATATTAGAATTGCATAAAAAAAAATTAGGGATCAATATTGCAAATTTTGTATTTTTGGTAAATTTTACCTCAAATAATGCATCGTTTGGACATGCACTAATGTGTTTTTTCTCTTTTATTTAATCAGAAAATATTAAAAGTAAGTGATATTTTCTCTTCTACACTATGCTACACTCATGTACTCCACTCGAGTAAAAGATAACCTTAGTATTATTTTAAAATATTAGTTTATGTACGCCAAAACATATTATGTGCATGACATTTTATTGTAATTTATGAACTTTGGAAACGTCAAATCAAACTTAAAGTACTATTAAATGTTTTCTTTTAGTCAAAGTAAAAGGCAGGTAAATCAATCTATAAAGCATATGATTTTATTTAAGCTTCAAAATAAGTTTTGTCATTGTCTACCTTTTTCTTTTCCTTTTGATCGGAGTTCTATTTTAGGATGTGTAAGCATTTTTTTACCAAAAATATATGTTTGAAAAGGGTCCTTAGTGATTTCTTTATACACCTTCATGCATTTTTTTCCCTATATTCCTGTACTTTAAAAAATAGTTAAATTATTATTTTTAAATGTTTTTTTTTAATTTTTTAATGTAAAATTCAAAAAGACTTCTTAGATTAATTTTGTTAACTTTTGATACCATGTAATGGCCGGAAAGTTTATCCTTGACTTCTTTTTTAAACAGGTAGAATTACTCCAAATATTGGGTTGAAGACTAAATTAATTAAACAGAGATATAACATGCCCATGAATTGATGGTGATCTTTTTCTTTATGGGCCTATCAGTAAGTGTAATATAAATACATGGTTATTTCTTTCTGCACTTCCATAGTTTTATAGTGATATGGTGATTAAATTGTCCTCTTTTGCCGCCAAAATTTAATTTTTGCATAAAAAAGTTTTATGTTTTTAGATTGTGAAATTTCTAATTCATTTTTTATATTTTTTTTTTTGGATTGTGCAATCTATAAGTCATTTTTTTTATAAAAAACTTATAGATTGTTAAATTTGGAAGAAATTTTTGAATTACACAGAAGTTTTTCTTATGAAAAAATTATTTTTGAATTATGTAATTTGAAATTTTTTTCATGCAAAATGGCTTTAGAATTACGTAATCTAAAAGTAAAAAAAGCTTTTGAAGAGTATAATCTGAAGTTTTTTTAATGAAAAAATAACTTTTAGATTGCACTGAGAGTAAAAAGAAACTTTTGAATTAGATAATTAACAAGTAAAAAAATATTCAAATTGTATAAGTAAAAGTTATTTTTTACTTATGCATTCCACTATCTCAAAGTTATTTCTTAATTTTAAAGTATGCAATCTGAAAACTTTTTTCCATTCAAAAAATACTTTCAAATTACACAGTGAAAAGAATAATATTTTTATAAGGATAAAATGAAAATTTTCATATATGAGAGTGCAGAAGTAAATTATAGGGTGAAAAAAGAAATCTCTCAAATAATTATGGACAGTCTGACTAGTAAAGTTTTGGGCCTGTCATTCCAACGCACTGCGTTTTTTAAAATATATTATTCTTAAATAAATTTGTATTGTAAATAAATAGAGATGAAAAAGAAAGTATTATATATAGAAGCAGTCGGTGGTGTAATAGAGAGATAAAAGAAGAAAAATAATTACATGAATAAAATTTAGTAGCTGTTAAAAGCTTGATTGATATAAATTAAAATAACAAGTTATTTGGGAGAGGTCCATCTAATATTTATTTAGATAAGGCGTAGGTTGGTGAGTAGGGTTTTGTGGCAATAAAATCCATTTTAAAAAAGAGAAGTTACCTAATTTTGAATAAAAAAAGTGTAAAAAAAAGAATAAATAAGTAAAGTTAAGAAAAGAAAAATGTATTGAGTGGTCACGTGTGTTTGTTTCACTCCACAGATAGAGAGAGTACTTTTTAACATAACTTTAATTTTGGAGAGATTTGAATTGAATGCGTGCCCCTGTTATGTACCTCTCAACCTTTTCTTCTTTTCTTGGCCTTTTCTGCTTTCTTTTTCCCTCTTTATCTTTATCATCACACGAGGTACCACGGTAGAAAGAGACACCACCACCACCATTTCTAGCTTCCACCACTAAAACTCAAGTTATTGCCAAAAACATCACAAGAACAATAAAGAATGTGAAAGCCAAAAATAATGCTTCCCTTTATCCTTCTAATCAATTAATACACATTTTTTCATGCCCTTCTTGTGACTTTGGCGGCTTCTTAATTATAAAATCTAATCCAAGTAAAAACCAAATAATAATGATTAGTGTAAAGCTATAAAGTAGGGATTGGATTCTTTCCAAACTTGTCTTTCTTCAACCTATTCAAATTCTTTGGGATTTTATTTGGGAATCAATGAATTTATTTTTTGCTCTTTTGGGTTGTATACGATTTTTGGTACCCTGAGAATTTGTTCCATAATTGACTCCACACACACATGATTGCCAATATTCATCCATGATGAGACAGATAGAGATGGAATTGGATTTATGCGTTATGTAATGTTCTGCTTTAGTGTTGCCCAATAAAAGAAAAGGGAACGAAGCTAGAAAAATTCTTCTTTCTCTTTTCTCTTGCACTGTAAGCAAAATATCTTCAAAATCGCATTCTATTAAATATATAAATTATATTTTTTAATCAGTTTATATATATTTTTTTTGAAAGGGTAAGTGTGTTTAAGTGGGAAGGGATGAGAATAGTAATTATGGGAGAAAAAAAATAGTAAACAAACTTTTTTTCTTTGGGTTTTCTTAAAGAAGAAATGGAATGGAAGGTGAAGTTTGTAAGCATGAGTTGTAGATAGATGAATATAAAACAACTCATCCATTCTTTCTTTTATTTTTCTTCTGCTTTGTTTCATTCTTCCCTTTCAAGTTAAAAACTACACTTTCTTCTTCTTTGCGACAAAGTTATCATCCTCCACTCTTTAATTTCGATTTTTTTTATATTTTCATTCATATATGTTTGGAGTTTGATAAGGAAAGATATATTTTTATGAATTTGAGTCTATATTTGAAGTATTTGACGAGTATGGATTGTTTTTTAGAGATGATTAAAAAGTTATTCCCTAATCTTACAAATTTTAATTTTCTTAAAGAATAAAGGAGATATAATAGTTAAAAGAAACTACTTCATTTTAAACTGTAAATTATAATATTTGGTTAATAATGCATGATGGAAAAATAATAATTTTAAAAATTACATTATGAGGATATGTACTTGTAAAATCAAAGTTTATAATAATGAACAAAAATCCATATTATAAGGATTTTATAATATATTATTTTCACTCACTCATAAATTTAGTTAAGTTATAATAAAGATAATTAGTGAGACATTTTGATCTATAGTTTCTAATGAAATATTTTCTTCAATCACTTTTCCTCAATCTAATTCTTATTCTTTTCTTATCACACTTTTTTTATGGTCAACACTTAGACATCATGCAGAAACAAAACCCTATTCTCTTGATGTTTTCCAATCTCCATCACATTTTGTTTTCATCAGATTTCATAATATATATACATATAGACACACCCACCCATATATATATATATAACTTTTTAATAGTGTTATGATTCTTAAATTATGACCAGGAATGTGTAGTTGATTTAATAATTATTATATGATTGAAATTTATCAAATTCGTAAATTATAACAGTCAAAGAATTTCTTTGGTTGGTAGAGCCATGTATGCTTGATTCTTTAGATAGAGTTGTCTTGATCACATTAGAAGATGAAAAATTTTAACTATTGTATTTTCTATCAAGTTTTTTCTATAGAGAAATCATAGAAGAGTGGTCAACAAAATAAAAAACTTAGATCATTGTTGGAGATCCCACATCGACTAGAGATTAGAGCCTTTCATTGTATATAAGTGGGTGCAAACCTTAACCCTATGAGCTGGTTTTATGGGGTTGAGTTAGGCTTAAGTCCACTTCGTAATATGGTATCAAAGTCATTTCGAGCCTATCCTAGCGAGTATTTGTTGGGCTTATCAGGCCACCCGCTATCGGGCCACTATCGGACTACCTATAATATATAGTCTCACGCACGAGTTGGCAGTCTCGGCGTGAGGGGGGTGTGTTGGAGATCCCTCATTGTATATAAGTGGGTGGGTGCAAACCACTTTGTTTCATCAATGAATTTAGTGAAGTTCTTGTATTATCTATGAATTTTTTATATCAATTAATAGTTAATTTTCCTGTAATGATTTAACTTGGATTCATGTGTGTTGTGAAGGTATTAGGAATATATTTTAACTCGTTGTTAGGATAAAAAAAAAGGGATCTTAAAATTGATTTTAGTAGCAGTTTTTTTTAGTTGGTTATGTATGTGATTCAATATAATAATGTGATTTGAAAATGGTTTTAAGGCATAATTTATGATCGGGTATCTAGCTTAAGTAATATGTGGAATTGAAAGTAGGGTTTCATATTTGCAACTTCTTGCTCTATAACAAATGTCTCACACAAGTGACTCTTTAGTATTTGAATGAAATGACCACTCAAGAGCATTAATTTTAAATTAAATAATGTCAATCAAGTGTGTCATTATCCTACTATATACGGAACGTTTTATTTGGTTAACTTAGTTTAAAGTTTTAAGTCTTCTATAATGTATTCAATGTTGTATTTTGTATTTAAAATGTTTTATTTTACTTAAATAAGTGTGTTGGTTATCGAAACACTTTGTTATATGATAATAACATGTTTGGAATTTGAAGAGAGATGGTAATATTTTATATGATGTATGTAAGAGGTAGTTATTTGGAAGTAATATACTACAACAAATTATTAAATAGTAACTAAAATTAGAGATAAAAAATAATTAATAGCTATATTGATTAAATTAAATATTATTTTAGAGACTAAAAAATTAGTTGTATCTAAAATGGTTTCTATTATTAATAAAAAATATAAAATGATTTTTAAATTGGTATCTAAATTAGCTACCAAGATTTTGACTACTAATATTTTAGATTCTAAATTAGTTTCAAAAGACTAATAGAGACTAATTTAAAATACAAAGTAGTAAGTAACTAAAACTTTTGTAACTAATGGTTAGATACCAATTTATAAACTATTTTATAAATTTTTATTAATAAAAGAAACGCCTTTAGATTCTAATAATTTTTTTAATTTATAAAATGGTCTCTAATTTAGTCAAATAGTAATCAATTATTTTGGTCTCTAAAACTAGTTTCTATTTAATGATTTTTTTTTTTTATTAATACTACTTTGCAACATGAGAATTATGTAAGTATTAGTTACACAAAGTATGGATGGGATATATAGGCTTTTAGTAATACATCATCTCAATGAATATATCAAATGTTGAAAAGTCGATAAGAGTTCCTACTATCTATTATACGGTTCAAAATTACTTGGAACTATATGAGTGTGAAATGAAATACCCGATCATATGATATGAAAATGAGACAAGATCATTTTGATATTTAATTTGGAAAAGAATATTGATGTTGCACTTAAGAGGAAGAGAAAGTGAGTAACAAGTCATGAGGTTGATGATAAGATTCATATTTAGGTTCTTGTAACTCAACTCCATAAACCTCCCACAAAAATAAATTTTAATTCAATTTCCTTTGTATGCTAATTTTATGTGTCACTCTAACAAACCATAATAACCCCACTAAGTTTATAATTATTTCTCACTAAGTAGTTTTCAATATTCATTAGCAATTAATTCTCACTAATGTTGTTTTTACTAGTAGTTAACTTTCACTAGTGTTGTCTTTAATTCACTCTATAAACATTATTATCTTCCACTATAAAAACATGAATAATCCATTTTATATGTCCATAATAGTTCAACCCAGTTAATTAAAAACACAAGAAAAATTATAAATAAAAATCCAAAATTATATTGACCTCTTTAGAATAATGTCATTGTATGTGAGTTCTAGAACAAAATTATAAGACAATTCAATTATAATGAAAATATTATAAGTATTAGTTTCACATATTTGAACTTAATATTGATGTTCAAAAGTCATTTAACTTTGAAAATGTTTTATTTAATTACATGATGTATTTGGGAGGCAGGAAATATGTTTCATATGATTTGTTTATTTATGATTTATTAACATACCATATGTTGACACGTAAGTACGTATATATTAGTAAGTGTTTTTTTAGTAATAATAATGTGATTGGGATTGTTATAGTATTATCTTTAATCTACATATAAACTTTTAAAAGTTAATTAATATTCACATATTAACTTATACAAATAATTCCGTTGCTAGTCTTAAATTTAAATAAATATGTAATTATATGTAACATTTTAAGATAAAATATGTTTTTCATACATCAAACTTTTTTATATTTTTAGTGTTATAGAAAAAAGTATGACCTCTAAATTTAGCTCATAGATATTTAACTTCATCTTCTTTCATGTATGAAACCCTAAACCCTGAAATTTCATACAATACATAAAAAAGGGCAAGTCATTAGAAATAAGAATCAATGCACCATTTTATTTCAATACCACAATTATATTTTAATGTATTTCAAAGTATACATCATCAAACTAACTCTATTTGAACCATTTTCATACTGTACATGTATACAATAAACCTAAACACAAATGAACAAAAAAATTGAAAATAACATACATGCTTTTCAAAAGACTTATATTGAATATATTTTAGTAAAAATTAATATCTTATTCAGTGTTATGCTTAGATTGACAGATGAATCACATAATCAATTATAAGAATAAGTTCCGTGTATCCTAATTTCATACATCTACAAAAATCATAATGTGAAAAAAAAAAAAAAAAAAAAGTCTCCCTCAACAATTAACCACCTGTTATCTTAATATACACTTCAAATATCAGTAAAACATTCAGATCTATATTAAATCATAGGAATATGTATTTAATACCTACAATAACAAATTAATTAATACATCATCCTAAAGATGTATCTTAAACTACTTCTATATTATGTATTTTTATTCATATAATACAACTCCACCTAACATGCAAATACAATTTCAATATCAAATACTATCAAATATAGATTAAAAAATCAATTATAACATAAATCTACTTAACTTAGAGAGTCACTTATTATTTAAACAATAAGTAGAAAATAGTTAATGACATAAGAAATACTAGAGACTTAGAGAAACAATTTCAAGCAATTTCAAATTTTAGGCAAAAAATAAACTGGTGGAGAGAATTATTTTTCTCAATCCCTTTAACCAAAAAAAGTCAAACGTTCATAAACTAAGAAATTAAAAATATTAAAGTAAATTTTAGACTGATACCAAATTGAATTCTAATAGAGTACAAACGCTTTAGTATACATAACTTACTATGTAATATGATACGATTTGGAAAAGAAATAAAAATCAAGTCCAATTCTTAAAGAGCAAATATGTGATTGAAGGGAGAAAAATGAAAAAGAAATTTAAAACAAAATGTGGACCAAGCCTTTAAAACTCACAACTCTTACCTACCAAAAATTTTAAAATGCATGAAAACATTCTTTGGTAAGACAATAAATGAAAAAAAAAAGAATTGAAATATTAAACTATTATTTTTTTGTAATTAATCCACAGCAGTGTCGTGATATAGCACTTTGAAATGAAAATATAAAACCGTAAGTATCATACATCTTAATCAATATCATTCATTAAAAATCATTTTCATCTCATTAATACAAAACAAAAACTCGTACATCTTCTTAATAATTCTCATTTTTTATCATTTCTCATGTCGCTTAAAATCTATTTAAATGCTCATTTTTTTTCTACCTGAAATACCCGTAAAATACCAACTAAAAGATAAAAGAAAAAAATGGAAGCTCTTTTAAAAATAAATACCCATAGAAATACACGGGCTGTCGTGCATAGATGTCTACATTTTTCACAATAATAAAAACAGTTTTTAGAAGAAAAAAAAATTATTATAATATTAAAAATAAATTTGTAAGAAAATTATTTACATAAAGAAAAACACTTATTAAAAGGTGTGTGTGTGTGTATATATATATATATATATATATATATATGTATATATATATATGGGTTAGAGTGACGTGGTGAGAGATATAAGATGGATTTTGTCGTGTGAACCGTGACAAGCAGCGTTGCCACGTCGTTTTTTCTTCTCCTTCCTTTCAGCTTACGCTCACACGCGCCGTCTTTCCATAAATAAAACTGCATACTATATTCTCATATTTCCAAACTCACCATTTTTGTTCTCAAACAACAAAATTGAGGTTATGATTAGGACTTTCAAGGACGATGTTTTCTTATTAATTAGCATGTCTTTTTTATTTGATTCCATGGATTTTTCATTTTTGCAGTTAAAGTGTAAACCATTGGCGCTGGAGTATTCGTTCATGTACCATTCTTCTTTAGTATTAAATGGATTTAATATAGGTCAAGATTGAACAAGTAGTGGTGAGTGATAGGTTTAGTAATGTTTTCAAGGGTTGTTATGCACTTAAAAAAACCCTAATTTTACCAACCTAAAAAATAATCATAAAAAATGTACCACCAAATAAATTTTATATCGCAGTGAATTAAAGTAATATTTTCTGGTGTTTGGAATTATCAAGCAATCTAAGAACAGACAAACAGTATCCGGTCCTGTGACGCTTGTTGATGTACTCCTCCAATCTCTCATTGGCTCAGCTGCCTCCATATACTACAAACATCAAATTAATTATTCTTATTAAATTTCATTTATGTTTTTTTTTCATCTTCATTTTACAATTTGTTTTGTTTGTAAAAAAAAATATCTGAATGAGTTTCTTCTCTTTCTCTCTCTCTGTCTCTGCATACACTTTCTCTCTCCTCTGTGTTTTTTTTTTCTCTCTCTCTCTGTAGTTCATTCACAGGATTTGGCTTGCTCTTGCTCTCTTTTTTCAAAAAGCAAAATAATCAGATTTCTGAAACTGCACTAACTCGTATCTTTTTATCTTTCTCCACGCCTACATATCTCTCTCCTTGTCCTTTTCACTGCTTCTATGTTTATCTGTTACGCTTCTGCACAACACCGACCTCTCAACCTTCCCTTTAAACCCCTCCTTGAATTTTGAGCCACCAAGCTTTCCTTTTTCCTTCCCATTTGGGTTACTTCTACTACCTTTTCGATTTCCATCATCATGATTCTGTAGCCTCTCATATCAGTATCACCTCACTCCTTCTTTTTCAACAAAGCATGGATTCCAATTCCCGTTACCAACTTCAGCAACAACACCAACCCAATTCTGGGTTACTTCGCTTTCGCTCTGCCCCCACTCAAGTTCTCGCCAATTTCAAACAAGCCGAAGCTTCCATTAACTCCAACCCCTGGGAGGGCTCTGAACCACTTTTGAGATTCTTCAATTCCGGCGACACCCTAGATACCACCTCCCCTACCTTACGAGAATTCGTGGATAACAAGGTTTCTAATGATAATAAACAACCGCAGGAGTCAACAATATCATCATCCTCCTCATCATTATCACCTCTGAGTCGCATGAATTCCCAGCAAGGTTATAGTACTTCTGTGTTGCCCTCTGGGTACCCGAGGCATGATTCTACTGTAACTGTTACTTCATCTATGATGATGGGTTCTATGGGAATGGATCAGAGCGGAAAAAGCTTTAATCCCAATCTTCTCAGGCAGAGTAGCTTCCCTTCTGGCAATTTCTCTAACAACATCTCCTTTCACAACGGTACTGTACTTGTTCTGTATTCAGTTTTTCTTTACTACTTTTTATGGCACTGATTTTAGGGTGTTCGTACGTTTTATTAGCACCAAATGGAAATTCTTTATTCCGAATGAAACAAATTTGTTCAAGATGGTGGTGGTGGTGGTAGCTTATTCAACTGCAATTGCGTGTTCTGACTTTTGAAATTAGACAGCAATATGTTGGTGGAGTCGTTAGACGTATAAGATTTATTTATGATTCCCAACGTAATATTTGATTTTGGAAGACTTCCATAAACATTTAATGTCAACAAAGCGCTTATATAACTTTCTAAAGCTGTGATTTTTGTACGGAACAACATATGTCAATATTGGAACTTTAAGCTTGTCTTTTCATACTTTTTATAGCAACTTCAGTTTGAGGACTTCAACCTTTACATACACATTGACATGATCTTGTAAAGAAGAACCTCTTAATTCTCAGAACTTGGTTAGAGTGTTCAAAATATCTTTACCCGCAAAACAACGCATGTTATGGTTGTTTTTCAACTTGAAGAGATATTGAGTTTGGAGAATAAATTCAATCTCGTAACATTTTATTATCTCCAAAAATATGCTTCTGTTTTAAATTTTTGTCTAAAAACCTTGTTTGTAAGAGTAAGATTTGGATTTGTGTTGTGAACTTGATCATGTCAAAGTGAGATTTGGTTTGTTTTTACTTATGAACTTAATTTTAATCCAAATTTAAGGTTACAAATTTTAATCTACACATCCCATACATTCTTCCTTGCTCATTTCGTGTATCCAAAATTGGAGATATGCATTAAAATTTTGAAAACAAGTTTCCAAATTTTATATGAAGATAACCTAGTTGTTACTGAAGTAGTTTCATTTTATGTTCAAAATTGCAGGGTATGATGCTATGAAAGGTGTTGAAAACTTTGGTGGTGTTAATGGCAATGATGGTGAGCTTAGAATATCTATGAACAGGATGAAGAATCACATTAGCTTCTCACCAAGGAGTCCTTCCTTGGGAATTTTATCACCAACCTCTAAAATGGGCTCGGAGGGTCTTAGGGTAACTAGCCCTGAGGATGGTAGACAGGGAGGTAGCAATGGTGATGCTACATATTACGGCCCTGGATTCCCTTGTGCTTCTTGGAATGAGACGCCAAACCCCAAAAGACAGCGAAATAGTAATGATGAGTTGCTTTCTGGAGATCAGGTATACTGAATTTTCCATTTTCTCAATGTATTGTTCCAAAAAAATTTCCTGTTCTTAATACAAATATGCTGTCATACACTCAGAATGGAGAGCTGGGAAATCAAGTTCATTCTCTTTCGCATCATTTGAGTTTGCCACGAACATCCTCGGACATGTTTGCTATGGACAACTTGCTTCAGTTTAATGATTCTGTTCCTTGTAAAATCAGAGCAAAGAGAGGCTTCGCTACTCATCCTCGAAGCATTGCCGAAAGGGTAAGAGAATATCATGTTATCTACATGTGCCAAAACTTGTTTTTACCAACATTTGGTACGGTGAAGTTGTACCAATTAAAATTGAATTCTATAACACTAGTCCTTCCTTTCCCAAAACTATAAGAAGTGATTATGTTAAAAGCTTATTCTAACAAGCACTTGCTCTCAGGTGAGAAGAACTAGGATCAGTGAACGAATAAGAAAATTGCAAGAGCTTGTTCCAAACATGGAAAAGGTCAGAATTATAACACAAGTTGATTTGTCCTTGGATTGTTTTGTTTTTGGAATGTTAACATTCTTGAGTTATTGGCAGCAAACCAGCACAGCAGAGATGTTGGACTTGGCTGTAGACTACATAAAAAATCTTCAGAATCAATTCAAGGTACTCAAAGGGAGAAGTTGGTTAGAATCCCATAGTCATGGCCATGCACTTATTGATTCTTTAACATTTTGAATACCTTTCTGCAGACTCTGAGCGAAAGACGGGCTAAATGCAAATGTATAAAGATGCAGAAATCAGAAACAGATAAAATTGCTTGAGTTTCTTTTGTACAGGTGATGAAAGGAACTATGCAAACATGGATGCGGGATAGGAGCCGGGTATTATATTTTGACGTGATGAATCACACAATAAATCAAATAGTTTAATTTGTATTTTTTTATACACAAATTGTAATGAATTGGTTTTAATGTTATTCTTTTTCCCCTATTAGTTGCTTAATTATTATTGAATTCACGCATTATAAATGAATAAAATACATTTTTTTGTCAGTAGAAAATAGCAAAGTATGACCTCACTCCCCCTTTGGATCCTTGTAGAGATGAAAAGATAAGGTTAGAAAATCTGTTGCAAAAGGTTGTCACTTACACTCAAAATAGGAAATAGGAAAATAGGTTGAAATTAACAGGTGAAAGATGAAGACAAAAATAAAGTAAGTTAAAAGGATTCCATTTTCTAAAAAGAAAATGATTTAAATTTGGAAGTTTAGGGGTCTGTTTCATGAATGGCAGGAGCAAATATTATTATTAGCATCAGTCCAAACTTGTTTGTATCGTAACAAAGTCGTGTCGATTAAAGGACCCTTATATAATATCCGAAATGAAACTCCTCAATACTAAGTGCAATTTGCTTCCAATGGATCGTTTTTATTGCAGATTGTTTTGGACAGACAGTTAGTTTGTACTATGAATATGTTTGACAAATTTTATCCAGAAAGAAGCTAACACCTGTTATAGAGAAGTATGTTTTCATGAACTTGGTAGTTTGTAGTCTCTCATAATAGGGCATTTCATTCTATTATTTAAAAAAAGAATGGTCTATCTAAAAAGAAACCCTTGAATATCAATTACTAGCTTTTTTTTTATTGAGGAATATATATGATACTTCAATTCTTTTATTAGAAACTTCAAGGTGGTAGTCAAGTGAAATAAGATGGAATTTTGCTTATAAAACTGGTATATTTTAGTTTTCAAGAAAAACATGAATACATTCTAGCTCACTTCTGTGTCTAAGTTTCTCTTACCATGGATGAATCACTAACTTCTCTTCTATATTTCACACTCACAAAAATGCTAGAAGAGTGATTTATTACTTCTTTTGAATATAAATTCTCTTATTTTTTAAGTGTTCTGTCTTGCTTGATGAGGACACAAATGTCTAATTTTGACTCCTTATTTATTCCTTGGCTTTCTTCATAATAAGATTTCCCTTCTCCATTTCTTTTTTTTTTTTCACTTTTTACCATTTTTTTTTATAATAAAGCTCTTCCACACATGGTTGCCTAATGTGAGGAGATTTCTCACTTTCTACTCATGATCTCTTCCACACAAATCATTAAATCATTTAAAGCATACATGCCTTTAATAATAATAATAATATTAGGCAAACAAGTTTTAAAAAGTTTGGGATTAAGTAGATAGACCAAAAAGTGTTTCTTAATGACACAACAATGCAAAATTTTGTTTTACCAAAAAGTCTCGTGCTTGATATTGAACAAAACCGATAAATAGTAACCTTAGGTCACAAACTATTTTTTATAACATAATATACAATTATTACTCGTCTCTATTTGATCAATATTATGTTATCACCTACCCATATAAATATTAAATCATTAATCTCTTAAGTGAAAGAACTTAAGTTCATTTATTTTAGTATCAATCTTGAATTATACCTAAGATATCTGCCTTTATTTTTTTTTTAATTATAACCAATCATCTTTATTTTATTTCTAGGCATAAGTATAATTGATTGTCCTTTCCATTTTGTAGAAAAATAATTAGAGCAACACTAATATTAAACATATAAAAGAATAATAATTAATAAATTTTAATTGAATAAAAAGAGTAACGACCACATAAAAGTATATCTAAATACATTACATGCTAATAAAAGAAGAAAAAAAACTATTCATAACTATGTAGAAAGAATCCTTGATACAAGAAGAGTTTTTTTTCTCGTTTCAAAATATTTAAGTATGTAAAATTAAGGTTTCAAAGTTTGTTGTATACACACATTTCGAATTTGATAAGCTTATGTTATCTGATCTGATATTGCTTAAATCCAAATAATAAGCTTCATTTTCTCTACTTTGATGTTCGTAAAAACTCCTAATTTCCTTCAAATTTTTGATCATTCAATCAATACCTTTAAAAAAATAGTAAAAATAAATGCAAGAGAAAGCCCAATTAAATTAAACTTGAAAGATCTATTTATCCAAAATTAAATTAAAATGATAACAATTAAAGTTTAAAAAGTATAATAAATGTCAAATTATATATCTAAAAGTAATCTTAAAAATTAAGTACAAAGGACAATTATAAGGAAGACCTAGACTTTGTTGACATTATCATGGTATTTTTATTAACCATGTTATTTTTATTCTAAAAAGTATACAATATATATATATATATATATATATTATTTGCATATATAATGAACTAGTTTAATGTGTTCGGTATTGAAGACAGTGAAGACTGGTAATAAATAAGTGGGATACCTAAAACCACACTTCAATCTTTAATTTAGAAAGAATTTGACAAAATGATAATATTTTAAGGCATGTTTATATGAAAATCCTTTTAGGCAATATACATGTATTTGAGTTCATCACATTGTGTGGGTACCTTTGAGATTACAACACACTTTGGAAAGATATGGAATTAACTATTTTGTTTTTTCTTCATTATATCACATGCTATATACATGTTCTAACTTAGTTTCATAATTTCTCAAAAATTACCTTCAACTCATCATGTTCAATTCATAACTTCTAACTAATCGTCTTAATTCGTGATGTTAGAGCAGACAAAGCAATGTTGATACTATGAAAATGATCATTTTTTTAAATTGAAATTAAAATAAAATTTAGATATTTAATTTGGTTTCTCAGTTATTACATGGTTGAATTTGGATTATGAAATTTTAAAATTGATGTAATTGTAATTATTTCATCCAATTGCGATAAACAACGTTGACTTCTTGTGTTTGCGACAATATGGAAAATTATATGTAGTCATCATATAGGACCCATTCGCTAGAAAATTTAAACATTATTATAGAAAAAGCAACATTGCATTACTTTTAAAAATTAAAAGGGAGATTGAAGTTTTAATAGTTGAAAGACCAAAATGATCTAATTAAATAAATTGACAGATCAAATTAATAATTTAGCCAATTTAAATTTTTGAACGAATTCAAATGTGTGTGTTTTTTTTTTTCAAATGAGGGATGTAACTTTTAATACTAGCAAGAAATAGTCAATGCTAAAATGAGTTGAAACTTAGCTTAAGAAATTTATTTCATAAGCCTAAATTGCAAATAAACTAACTTCATAATAACTACAACTAATAAGTAAATGGCACATGTTAGTTGATAAAAAATGGGTTATCACACATGAATTGATTCCATTCCGTTTTGGCGGCTATTTATTTTATGTTTGGTTTCAATTTGCATTTTAATATAGAAGGGCAAATTGGATTTGGGAGGGATACGTAAATTACGTATCATGTACTTGGAACTATAATTGTAATGAAATGAAATTTCATTACTAATTTAGGGTTAGGTTTAGATTACAACTTTTCTTCAATAACCTCCTTACCCGCTATAAAAGGACATGACTTTAATTAACATAAAAGATAAATAAACATTAGACTATTTAATTTTTAATCATAATATTCATAAAAAATTATTTACAATTTAATTTACATGAAGAAGTACTAGTTTGATAATCGAATCATAAGAAAACTAATCTTTCAAAATGGATTGGTGAAAAACTGATCTCTCAGAATGTCATTTTGTAAAAAAAATTCCCCAGAGAAATTCATTAATCGATTTCTCAACATCTTTTTTTCTCTACTGTGTTCTAAAAATAAGTTTAGTTTATTTATTTTAATTAACTCTGTTTTAGAACCTATAAATATATCTTTCACTTGAATGTACTAATTTGAAGCCATTGAATCAACACAAAATCCATAAATTTATTAAGTTAAATTTACATTGTTGAGAGAAATTTATTTCTATGTACAAAATTAAGAAATTATACATTTCTTAATCGGTAGACATTTGAAAATTTAAAAATGAAAAATATTTTTTTTATAATTACAGCCCACTAATTAAATTCAGTAATCATTTACCTAATTACTACTATTGTTAAATGAATTTATTATAACAAATCCCAAATATAACGTATAATTAAATATTAACTAATCAATACAATTATTTAAAGATTTTATAATATGTTTGTGATTTTATAGTATTTTTAATGGATATTACCTTACTAAGACCAGATAAGTTATATTTTGCTAAAACAAATAAATGCAAAGATACTACTCATCACCCCTAATATGCTTTGAAAAAAATATTAATTAAACCCAACACTATTCTAAATACAATATTTTTAATTGTTTGAAAGATAAAAAGAAAGGCAATACCCACCCTTAAGCCTTAATGTGTATTGATAATGAATTTAAACATTAAGAATTGTATATTAACGTAATAAGGAACTGTAGAATGTCTTATTAAAAAAAAAACTATTATTCCACAACTTATTACTTAGTCTAGCTTTTATGTAAGCTTTAACAATTTATGAAAAGCTTGAACAATTTAGGGGTTGGTGGTAGGCATTAGTTAATCCTTTTCTTTAATCCAATCTTAAATAGATAGAATTACATATGTCGACTTCCTTTTTCCAAATTATATGAATATTTTATTCTTACAATTCTTTTTTCGTTCATATAATAACATAGTATAAAGACTAATTGAAACTGTATTTACATACTTGCTCCCATTCTTTTTATTTTCAAATAATTTTTTGAAAGTGTTAAAACTATATAGATTTTGTAACTTGACCAATCTAAATTATATCAAATTCTATAATTAAATATTCCAATTAGATTATTCTATATTTAATAGAAATCTTAGAAAGATAGTTGGTCTATTCATAAGAGGAAATGAGATCATATGAAAAATATAACTGATTTATATGAAAAATATAACTGATTCTTTCTTTTGTATGAATTTTGACTGTCTATCGGAAGTTTCTTGTTTAATAATAATATTTTAGCAATAAATCTTATTATAGTGTTAGGTGTACTAGTTTTTTTTGGAAAGGGAATGTGTGGGAGTTGTTTCTTTCAAAGAATAAATTGGATTCAAACAAACTGCAATTTTTTTAGTTTAGTTCTAATTAAGAAAATGTGTTGCATCCCACAAATTACTTATGAATTCATTTTTTTTTTATAATTTAAGAAAAATCTTAAAGAACTACAACATTTCACGTTCATTGGTTCTCTCTTAACAAAAAATTTTGGACTATGGTTGAAAATAGTTTGAAGTCTAGACACAATATAATACTCTTTTTACCACTATGTTAATACAAAGAGGAAGCAGTTTCAATCAAATTCTTGAATTTTTTTTTGGATATAAAACACTCATGTCGATAAAATGACTTGAATTTTATTTACAATGAAAAATAAAAAATAGGTTAACTTAAACCTACTATTTGTATAATGCGTAATGGCTTATGTATACATTTAAAATAAGTCTTTAAATTTGAATAAAAAAACTTTGTTGACATATATTTATTTTGTCAAAAGAGTCTTCTGAATATTCTAGTCTTATATTGGTAATTGTTTTCACTTTGAATAGAGAAGGGAGAATAGACTTATTTACATAAAAAAATTGTAAATTTATGATAAATAATTGAGTGAGAGCTAAATGAATCAAAAGATTTATGTTTGGTTATAGAAAATATTTTGAAATTGAAGAAAAGAGAGTCTACTTTCATTAAGTGTTTTATTAGATAATTAAAAATATATACTCTGAATAATGAATTACGGAAAGAGAGTATTGAACAATTCGAAAAAAGTCAAAACTCATTTAAGAAAAATTAAAAGTGAAGCAAATGGATTTTGGACTGAATGAATACTTTAAGACCAAACAAAAAAAATGAATTTAGTTAATTCAATTTATATGATTTAAAAACAATTAAAAAATTACAAAAACGAAATCAGTAAATTTTGAAGAAGAAAGAGTGATTAATAAGTCTTATAAATCAAATAAGTGGAATTAATTGTGTGGTTTTATTGAATGTTGCTAGCTAGTTGCATTTGTTTGTTTGAAAATTTTCATCTTAGTGGGGAACTTCTTGGTTCAGTTACTACTAGATGCACGTCAGTGAGTGAGATTCTTGCTCCAAAAAGTTTGTCGGATATTTTAGTAATCATGATGTTGATACACATTATTCATCACTTCAAACAATAATTAATAAGTAAATAAATTGATTGCTCAATAATTTAATTACTAGGATTGCCAAAGGATTTTATTATAGAATGGAACAAATCCTAAATATAAACGTCTAATTAAATATTAATTAATTAATATAACAATTTAAATGTATTTGTAACAGTTATTATTATAATTTTTGTTGCAGATATTTTTTTAAACTATGATATTAGTACAGTTATCCATCGGAAATAGTTATTGTTTTAAATATATTTATTATAATTTTACCCTTTTTTTTGTAGATACTATATTTTAATTTTCTAACTATGATATGGTAGTGACACAATTATTCATCAAAAGCAATGGTTAATATTGTTTATCACAGTACACATTTTTCAAAAATCATGATTTATCCCACATAAAGTTGCATAATGCATCAAATCACTTAGTTAAAAGATAGGAGTAGCTAATATTTATGTATTATTTTTATTGATATTAAGATAATATTGGTGGTCAGAAAATAGTTTTATTAATTAGTCGTAAAAGAAGAACTCAAATAGTGTAACAATAGAATACAGTTTAAATGAAGTAAGGTTGTATGGTTATTTATTAGAATATAGTGTCTCTAACTAGGTGGTTTATTTTGTAAGCATAAAATAAAATGTTTGAGTTTGTGTAATGTTAAGAATTGAAAGGGCGAAAAGGCTTAAGGCCCAAGAAAAAAGCCCAAGAATTTGAAATGTGGAATATTGAAAGTGAAAGTGAATCTACGTTGGTCCCGCGCATCGCGGGATTTGAAATTCAAAATGAGCCGTTTCATTTTTGGGCAGGGAGGAGAGAGAAAGTACCCAGGAATTGAATTTGATTTGATTGAGTTTCAGAGTTTTGGGGAGATATAAGTGCGCCTTTTTTCAATTTCAAAATTTGCCAAATCGATCTTCTCCCAAACCCTTACTCTTCTCTTCTTATTTGCTCTCAAAACCCTACCTCCTCCTCCTCCTCCCACCACCACGGCACCACCTTCTCCCTCCGTCCCCCTCCAGCCATGCCCCAATCACGTGACCGTCGCGTAACCCCCGTCGACCTCGCCGCCGCCTTCGCTCGCAACCGCGCATTCTTCATCTACAACGACCCGCCGCCGCACCGAACCCCTCCAAGAACTCTCCCCAGGGGACGCTCTCGTGCTTTTCTCGGCTCCGAGAACACTCCTCCCTCCGCGCGACGCTCAAGGGCGCGCGTTCCCTCACGCTCTCTGCTACCCGCTTGGTACCCTCGGACACCACTGCGTGACATCACTGCCATCGCTCGGGTAAGTGAAAACTCTATGCGGCGTCGTTTTCTATGTTTGAATCTTTTGTTAAATATTTTCTTTATGCGTTGTGGTTCAGGCGATTGAGAGAAGGAGAGCTAGGTTAGGGGAAGTCGAAGGCCAGCGAACTGAAAGCACTGTTTCTACTGCCGACCAAGTAGTTCTAGAACCTTCCGAGGCTGCTTCTGCCTCTGCTGCCTCTTCCTCGAAATCTCCGAAGTCTGTCGGCGTTAAGCTTCGAACGCCTCTGGGCTGCAAAGTGCCCAAGATCTACCTCGACATTTCTGATTTACCCGAAGGGGAATCCGAAACCCTCACACCCCAGAAGAAGCTTTTGAACAACATTGACCAGGTTCAGGAGGCCGTGCTTGAAGAGTTGAAGAAGCTCAAGCGAACTCCCAGTGCGAAGAAAGCAGAGAGAGAAAAAAGGGTGCGCACTTTGATGTCCATGAGGTGAATTTTCAAATTTCTGCATTTTGGATTCCGATTGTGACGGGCTGGGATTGGATTATACAGAAGCAAAACAGGGTATTAGAGTCATTTTACTCCACTTGGTTGGTTCGCGCAACAGTGTTTTCTGTTTGCTTTAGATTGGATCTTCTTCTCGAAGGTGCAAGAAGGATATTCTTTATAGTTTGATCTAACTTCTTTGTTAGAACTTAGAGCTTGTTTTGAGCAGTGTTGATAAATAGCATGCTCCCTTGTTCGTTCCATCATTCTTTGATGGTATTGGGTCGGTGTTGTAGGTGTAGTTGTAAGTCCCAGTCTCTGTACATATTTTCCATATCTCCTGATTTGGGGGTTTCACCATTGTACCATTGGTTGAACTGCTCAGGAAGTGTATTGATTCTTTTTTGGCTTCAATTTCTTCCCATTGCTTTCAATTTTCTTGCATTTTGTTATCCATTTTCTTTTATCATTCAGAAACTGACGTTTGTTTGGCCCATTTTGCCAAATGGCTTTGTTAAATTTATGAGATTGGTAACATTTATAACGAATATTATAACGTCTAACTGATCTGTTAATTCCAACTACATTAGCTAACTAACAGATGAAATAATTGAAATTGAATTAAAAGGGGAAAAATAATAAAAATATTATGCTTTTAACTGTAATCTGTGGTTTTTGATTTTGTTTTGGAATTTGGAATTATGTTAAGAGTAAAACTTTATTATAATTTTTAAATCAATGAGATTGAAGTAAATTTTGTTTTTGATTGAGCTTAAAAGGAATGTGAAACAAATTTAATGTTGAATAGAAGTTAAAAAGTTAATTCTATAGAAGCTGAAACGAAGGAAGGTTTACGTGGCTACTAAAAAAATTCCCATTTCTTCTTAAATGACGTTGGGGCAACGGTGTGCAACCGCTTTTGGTTCTCATTTTCAGAAATTTCAAATTTTATCCTTTTCTGAAGTGTCTCTAGTGTGACTGTTTTCAAAACCGTGTTAATAATGGAACACGGAAGGCATTAAATAACGATTGAGCTGTTTTTTTTTTTATTACAAAATGTATCATAATTTTTGTTGAGAAATTTAATGTTTTAAATACTTGTCATTAATTTAAGATTAAAATAATTTACATAATCCAATGATTGTTTAGACGAATAATAACCTACTATATTTTTAATCCAATAGTGTTTAAATGCATTCTTAGTTACTTTTTTAAAGTTGGAAGGAAGTTCCATTTTTTCCCCTAAATTCAAGGTAATTTATTCAGTACTTATAATTTAAAAATAATATTTAATTATTTTTATAATAATTACAAATTGTTTTCATACATAACTATATTGTATACATTTTATTACTAAATAGCATTTTACTACATATTATTTATTTTTTAAGTGTACATTTTGAAAGATGAATGAGATTTATAAAAAGTACAGGTAAATCTAAGCATCAATAGTTTTCAATCATTCTTAAGTCTTTAATATTATAGTGACAAGGGATGGGTTTAAAATACTGAATTCTTTTTCTGAAATTCTAAGAACGAAAAGTAATAAAAAAAATCAAGAAAGATTATATATATTTGTAAAAGAAATACTAGTCAATAATTATGTATATTAAAAAAACATAATATTTTTCAAAATAATGTTTTTAAAATATAATTTTTAACTATGTTATTAGTTAATCTCTCTAATCGAATTTAGTATCACTATTCTCACTTATAACATATTTGTTTTAATATTAAAGTGATGAAAAAAATGAATAACTCTTGTTTAAAAGAAAAAAAGGATGTATTGTTTTTTAAATATTTTTTAGTTTTTTCTTTTGAAAGTCTTTTTAAAAGTCTTTTAAGATTGAACAACTGAATGCAATTATATTTGAAACAACATGAATACAAGAATGAATTGCAACACAATTAAAGGAAGATAATGAAGAAAAGATTGCATAAAAGATTTTATATTGGTTTAGATCAATAAGATTATACATCTAGTGTCACTCAATTCAACTAGTGTCGTCCAATTCAACTTTAGAATTGTTGATTCCATTAACTTTTACGAAGTTATTACAAAAGAATTAACTACAATTTTAAAATGATATCAAACTATAAATCTTGATACCAAAAGAATATCAACTCTATAAACTCTTTTTTTTATCAGCAATAAAGATTTAATAACTAGAACTACTTTAGGGTGGTTCAACCCTTATACATACCTATAAATTAGAATACATATTCTCAGAGCCCCATTCCAACACAAGGAAAGAACGAAAAATAATCTAACACTACATACCCAGTAAAACACACTTCAAACATATCAAGGAACAACAAAACAACAAACCTTAACCACATAAACCAACAACCAACCCACCAACCCTCAAAATCAACATCCAACAAAATAAAGATACATGCCAACCTAAAACTCTATAAACTCTTACAATATAAAAGAGACGTATGACTTATCTACTCTTAATCCAAGTACAAAATTATTGGATTGTTACAACAAGAAAGTATAGAAAAATATTACCACAATTTCACACAAGAAGCATATAAGATTTAGTAGAAGCACATGCTTAATTTGAAAATCTTGAGAGCACAAATGAATAGAAAGCTCAGTTAATACTACTTGGTTATGAAAATAATGAAAATAGTACTTTGTTTATAGAGTTTTGAAAAAAATATTTAGAAACTAAAACTAACGCTTTTAATCTATTATATAAGATGTTAATTGATTATCTTATGAATATCAATAATAAAAAGGTTTTTTAATCAATTAAACCACTTGTTAATTGAATATCTTTTGAAAATTAATTAAAAACTTTTTTGCTTTAATCGATTAAGATAATTTTAATCAATTAAACCATTAAGACCAGATTTTCCAACTTTCTAATTTAATCAATTAAACTACAAATAATCAATTATACTATTATGAACTGATAACGAATAATTCGATCAATTAATAAAATATATAATCGATTATTTTATTCTTAAAACCTTTCAAAACAGTTTTTTTCCTTTTTAAATACATTTTAATGCATTTTAAAATGGTTATGTGTTGATTTTGTGAATACATTTGTGGTGAAAAATCCAAACAATAATTACAATGAAAGCCAAAAACACTCTAAAGCATCTACAACATTTTCATCTTTAATATTCATCATCAAAACATCATCACTTGAGGCTTGAAGCTTTCTTCAAGACCAACAATCTTTTCCTTTTTTTATGATGATCCACATCTGATGCATCTTCTAGACTTGTATTCTGGAGATGATGCCACAATTTTTCATTGGAGTTTTCAAATCACACAAGATTCAAAAGACACAACAAGGAACTCTACCTTACTATGTGAACTTAGCTTTTGTCCATGCTCCCCCTGCTTAAGATACAAGGAAAATCAAAACAAACAAACAAACCAAGAGTAGGAGCCCAAAGAAAATTCTAAGTTCATTTAAAAAATTAAGTACATATTCATACTCGAGCCAACATACAAACCCACAAATTATAATATAAATAAACCCACAAAATCATGTTACATAGCATGTGCTAGAAAGAAAATATGAAAAATATCACATATGTACGAAATAATCGATTAAGAAATAAGTTAATTGATTATTTTGGAGTAAACATAAATATGAGAAAATAATTCATTCTTTTATAATTTATTAAACTCTTACATGATCGATTATCTCTAACATATGTTTGTATAATTATATATTAAATCTTTGAAGTCAATATATAATGTAGTGATCACTGCATTGTTGCATGTGGGATTGATCCATCTTAATAATTATAAATTACCTTGTTCAATAAAGATCATGTTGATTAATGATACATATATGCGATTATTAAAAAGTATACATATATAAGTATTAATACCTTTGATCAATTTATGGTTTTCAAATCATATTCCTTAAATGACAAGTGATGAGTTCAAAAGAGTGAATATTTTTTATATGAATATTTGGTCACTAGAATTAAATAAAAAAAAAGAAAATTTGTATAATTCAAAAGTAAATCTTTAGTTTTTATAATTATTTTAAAAGGTTAAGAGTGCATGTTTAATGATTTTGTTAACTATTAGTTTCTATTAAAGAATATAGTCTGTTATAAAACATTATTGATCAAAAACAAGTTTTGTTCTACTTGTACTTTATTTTGGTTCTCATAAAGTATTTTTTTTATATTTAATTAATGACAGAAGTTTTATATACAAACGCATGCACAACCACTTGCATACAGATGTAGACACACACGTACATAAACACACACAAATTCATCCATGCATGTTCACACACACACACTCTCTCTCACACACACAAACACACTCAGACACATATATACTTCAACATAATATTCCTCCTTATAAATGACTTTGTTTACATCATACCTTATATAATTATAATTATTTATATAATTTCAACTTAATTCAAATGTTAATAAATTGAATTTCATAATTTATTAGTTAAATAAGAAAATAGTGAAAGATAAACAAATTTTAGCATTTAGAATTGTTTTTTAAAAAAAATCTTCAAAGTTTAGAAAACATCATCTCGCTTAGCCAACACAATGTTTTCCCAATGAATTAATCACATGTTATAATTGGTCCACTCATCATTTTTCTCGCCCAACCAAAGGTGTTAGCACACCTATAAATCTTTTAATTTGCTAACGACTAAACTATTCGCTGAGACACTATACAATTGGGAGTTTTTCATTAAAATATCTCGCTCAACAACCAAATCAATGAGAATTTTTATTTATAAAGGTCCCCACTTAAGATATGCTCATCCAATGACCAAAAGTCTCAGGTTTTTAATTTAATGAATTTCGTCTCAACAAATCACCCAACAACCAATCTACTAGGAGCTTCTACTGAACATCTCGTCCAACGACCAAAGTTCTTGGATTTTTAATTCAAATAATTTGCTCAACCAACACTTAACTCACTAAATAAGTGTGCATGAAAAGAAGGATTTTGTGCAAAAATATTACACAGATTCAATATGGTTCAAGAATGTGTTTCTAATTTTTTTTCCATTAACATTAATATCAATTACTTCCAACTAACCACAACTTTAACTCATTGTTCCTATTTAGTATTCTAATTTAAAAATCATAAAATCATACAAAAATTCAATTTATTTTATAAAAAAAGTTCATTTCAAGCTCAAATCAATCAAAACACAATCCTTGCAAAAATTCAATACAAGGTGATCACATTATCTTTACATCTAGATCATCAATCCTAAAGTACTATTAAAAACTTAACTAGCTTCCCTTACTTGTTTAGCTTGTTAAACACAAAATCAAGTTCTTACTCCACAAAACTCACAAGAAGGTTAAACATAAACACATAAAGTTCTGATCAACGATTTGAACATACCTTATGATCATGGACTAATAGAGACTTATTTTGACTCTATAAACCTCACATGCGAACTCTTTCCTCCCATGGATGCAAAACTCCTCAAAATCATCTCAAGAAAAAGGGTTGAGAGGAACTTACCTTAAAACAATTGTTAATAGAATCTTCTTTAACAATTTTGGGCATAAATATAAAGAGAAGTTAGAAAGATAAGAAAAAAAGTTTTAGAGAGATGTCATTTGATTAGTTAACTTTTTCTATTTCTATTTTTTAATAAATAATAAAATATTCATACTTTTTTAATTATATTATTTTTTACTTTTAAACAATTTTCTAGTTCCTTAGCTTATGATTTTTATTTTAGCACACATGTATCAAATATGTTTTTTCATAAAACAAAAAGAGTATGTATTCTTTTTCCTTTAGATCTCTGTTTTAGTTAAAATATTTACAAGTTGTGTTTGCTTGATGAAGATCTATTTTCACAATTGATTGTTGTAAACTATGTGTATATGTATTTTGGACTGTTTCTGGGCAAAGAAAGTCTAGAAACTTATTCGAACTCAGAAGTTGTTTATTTATTTTCGACATAAGATAAATGTACAGAGAGTGATGAATATTCCCATTGTGGAAGAGGAAGACATCATATGTGTCAAAACACTAAGAATTCATGTGAGTTGCTTAATTCTATAAAATTTTAAATTACAACCTTTAATAGTGTCATCTCACATGTGTATGCATTGCTGGATCTTGATCAGACAAACAAACTATTCTTTAATAGAAAGATCGATCGTGAATATTTAAAATAAACAGGAACCAAAATAAATAAATAAAAATGGAATCTAGCAGAATAAAAAAATCATGGTTAACTCTCTCATGTAAGTGATGGCATGAAGCTTCATCATGTTATCATCACGTCCTGCTCTTTAAAAAATAGAATTATTTTTTTAGTACTTAATTTAATTAAATAATATATTTGTTATTTTCTATAAATAACGTAATTATATATAATTTATTTTTTAAGTTTTGCTACATTAAAACAGTAGCATGTTTATTTATTTTAATTATTAAATAATATTTTTATTTATTAATGGAATAAAATTTTAAAAGAAATTTTATGCGTTTATTCTACCATACTTATTTTATATTAAAAAAAACTTCATTATTTTACATGTAATGAAGAATCGGTAAAAAAAAAATATAATGATGTGATAAATATATTGTTGATGTGTCATCTAAAATTATATATGAGATAAAAAATCAATTTACTACTTTTTAATGTTGCTTTGTTAAATTGATAAATAAGAAAACTGACTTAATTGATAAAGGTAGTGGAATGGAAACTTACTATTGATAATAATAGGTTGAAAATAAAAACAATATTTTATCTTGAAGTAGTTAAGAAAGATGAATCTCAACTATAACACTCAAAGTAATTAGAAATAATGGATTTTCAGTTTAGTTTTTTTTTTTTCTTTCTGTTTTTACTCTACCTATGATTTTCTTTTATATGCTACTTTCCGATTTCATTTTTCCTTCTATTCAGTCATCTTTTAAGTTTTTATTTATTATTAAATGTTCGAATTATCTTTATAACACTTTATTTTCTCTATAAATTTTCTTCTAATAAGACATCAATGAAATTTCTATGATACTTCTTGGTAAGCTTATTTGTTGGAGTGTCTTTATATAATTTGGAAACCATAGACCCAATGCTAAGAGACTTTTATCCGGAATAATACATGACACCACACATCTCACTAATAATTTTGTAGTTGCTATTTACATTTTTTTTATACATTATCTCTGGTTCTTTTTCCATCAACCCCTCCATTTTATTGATGAAACACTTTTCTCTGGAAAGTTATCCGTTGCATGATCTGCAAGACTCAAACTAGGTGTAATCATACTCATCTCCAGAGCACCATAGATTTCAATCTCAATGGTAGAAACTTGGACTATTGTTTCCAAAATCCTTTCCCATTTCAGCTCCATATTTGCCTAAAACATTCTGTTGGAGATCCCACATCGACTAGAGATTAGAGTCTTTCATTGTATATAAGTGGGTGCAAACCTCAACCCTATGAGTCGGTTTTATGGGGTTGAGTTAGGCTTAAAGTCCATTTTGTAATATGGTATCAGAGCTCGGGATCTCCAACACATTCCTCACCTATTTTCTCCTTCCATCCAAGAAATAACTTTTATCATAGAAGAAAAAAAACTTAAATTTGCAGGCCTTTAAATTATTTTCTTAGAAAAATTACCAAAATAATAATAAATTTTTTATTTTTATTTCATATATAAATGCTTTCATATTAGGCATCACCTGCCATCACATGAAAAAATTATTATTAAAAAAAATACAAAAATATGGGGGAATAGGTCAAAACTCATATGTTAACAAAAACGATACATAGGTAGATTATACATATTCATAAAGAATTCTAAGAACAAAGTAGATGGAAGCCTATTATACCAATGAAATGATTATCTATAAATATTATAAATTAGCTAACTTATCAGCACACACATTCCCTTCACGAAAGATATGAGTAACCCTAAACCTGATTTTACCACAGTAATTAAGACAAGTATTTCATCGATTCTGAAGCATCCAAGGAACATTTCTCCTAGCAGTAAACGCAGCACAAACCAAAGCAGAATCACATTCCAACTAAACATTAGTAAGCCTCCATAGCATGTATAACCCCATAAAACTCAGCAACTAGAGCAGTCTGAACTTCAAAGAACGCAGAGAAAGCTCCAATAAATTCCTCCATACTCTCACGAAAAATACCTCCACAAGTAGCAAGACCAGGAGGATATCCCCTAGCAGCCCCATAAGTGTTAACTTTAACCCAGTCCGGTGAAGAAAACTCTCATCTCATAGGAAGAGGGCGAAGAACTTTACCAGTACGAGTATTAATACCAAAAAACTTGATCATGTTGAAATCCAACATATCATTTTTCATAGGAGCTTTAGACGAGTTACCCACCAGACAAGTTAATTCTTTAATAACCGAAATAGGCCGAGAAATCTCAATCTTATCCTGAAAACGAACAAAATTCCTCATACGCCATATCATCCAAATAGAAAAAGTTATCACATCAAGCTTAATGAATTTAACCAAAGGACTACCATCACTCTTAATAAAAGAAAGAACATCATCCTTATTAAAGAATGAGAAGTAGAAAAAATCTTCCGAACCTAACTCCAAATACCCAAAGAATTAGAGCATTCAAAAAATAAATGCGGAATAGATTCTTCGTGCTTTCACAAAGTGTACACATAGAACAAATATACAAACCTTTATTATGAATATGCTAATCTGTAGGAAGCCGCCCATGAAAAACTTTTCAAAGTACAAGAGATTTGGAAGGCAGAATAAATGAAGACCAAATTAATTGACCCCAACCTTAGGGAACTCCTGGTTCCAAGAACCAAGTCCTAGCCGATTTAAGAGTGAAACGACTAGACTCATCTAAAATCCAATTAGGATTATCATGTTCCACCCTGACTATGATATGACTAAAAAGATGAGGCATCTGCTGTAAAGACAATGCAATATTCCAATCACAACTTGTCCAAAACTGAGAAACTGTATCTGGAATGCTAGAACCATCAGATATCCCTGCAATATGTGCTAAAGAAGTAGTAGAACACAATTTATCAATTTCAGAAATTAATAAAAGAACCTGTAGCAATAGTCCAAGATGTATAATCAAGTATAGTATAATAAAACTGCTTAATTTCAGGGCAAAGAAATGAGGATTTATAAATATCTTTAAACATTTATTTGTGTTACCTTTATATACATATTACATTATATATTTATAATAATTATAATTTGCTTGAATTTATATATGTTAAACTTATAAATATCATTACAAATTTTACTATATATTTTTATTCACATTCTACAAAGTAAATGATTATATATATTGCTGTTATTTTTAAAAAAGATTTTTTTTAATTGTTTTGAAATAAAGAAAATTTATTTAATTATTTTGAAATAAAGAAAATTTATTTAATTATTTTGAAATAAAGAGAAATTACGAAATTATTTATTTTATTAAATAAATAAATAAATTATTTTTCATTTATTAAAATATAAATAATCTAAATATTGTAGATTTTTTCTTTGACAAAAAAAATATTATTATAATAAATATTAAAATAAAGATATAATATTAATTATAATATTTTTTTATCAAAAGTAATTATAAAAATAAAAATTATTTTAGGTAATTTTTTTATTATGTAGATGATTTCTTAGTGTAAATACTTGTTTAATTTAAGAAAAAAATATTTAAAGGATATATTTGTATGAAATAGTGTAGAGGAATTGTTATAGATTATATAATTATTGAAGTAAAAATGTATTATTAAATTGTAAAAATAATTTTTTTAATAATTTTTTTAAATTTTATTGTAAATAATTTATTGTGTATGTTGTTTTTATTGTGAGTAATAATTTTGAATTTAGAAAAGTGGTTATTTAAAAGGTAAAATTGTTAGAAATAAAAAATTGTGTATAAGAAGTGTACAAAGAGTTCTTTAACTATTAAAATAAAAAATATATTATTAAATTATTGAATTTTTTATTAAAAATAATTATAAAATAAATACCTTTTAAATTTTATTGTAGGTATTTTTTTTATTGTGTAAGTGGCTTTTTAATTTAATTGTTAGATAATTTTTTTTATTGTGTAGATGGTTTTTAGTGTAAATAATTATTTGAATTTAAAAAATTAATGATTTAAAGTGTAAAATTCTAAGAAATTGTTTATATAAAAGTGGTGTATCTTTCTTTATATATTGTTATAAAAAATAATTATAAAAATAAATATTATAATTTTTTTATTAAAAATAATTATAAAAGTAAATAATTTTCAATTTTATTCCAGAAAATGGTAAGATGTTGTGCACATAAAAAGAAAAATTATTATAGATTATAGATTATAGATAACCATTGAAAAAAAATATTATTAAATTATAATTTTTTAAGAAAATTAATTATAAGAAAAAATTTAATTTTATTGTAGATAACTTTTTTATTGTATAATTTTTTTTTATTGTGAGTAATTATTTAAATTTTAAAAGTAATTATTTAAATTTTAGAAGTAATTATTTAAAGGTTAAAATTGTAAGAAATTTTGTATAAAAAAAGATGTGTGTCATCTTTATATATGATTATGGATTATAGGTATAGTTATGGATAAAATACTAAAAAAAAATTATTTATTTATTTTATAATTATAATTTATGAAGTTATTCTTTTATAAATCTAGTAATATTTATTATAAAATTAAATATTTAATTTTTGTTAGTATAAAAAAGGTAAATACACATTTTTTTAAAGAACACAGACAACTCCACTCCCAATTTTCTTATTCATATATCTAAATAAGAAACAATTTTTTTAGGAGTGAATAAAAAGAAAGAAACAGAAATAGTAAACTCTGGCTGTTCACATATTTTAAATATTAATATAATATTATTACATGATAAATTTATAATAATTATGTTTATTTTAATTTGTTTTTAATATTTAGGTCAGTATTAGTTTGAAATTCTCTTATAGTTTAATAATTTTTTTATTTTAATTAATATTAACAAGGGACATATTAACTTCTTTTTCTTCATTCAAAATCCTTTATAATTTTTATTATTATTATAATAATAATTTTGTATTATGATAAGAAAATCTTGACGTAAATGCCAAAAAGCAGAAACACAGTTTAAGGAGAAAATTGCAAAAAAACAGAGAGATTATAAACATATTTTTATTACTTTTGTACTAATAAAAAATTGATTATAGATTTTAAAATTTGTAAAAATTGTATAAAAAGTGTATTTTGATTGGAGATTATAAAGTGTAAATTTAAGAGTTGCCAAAAATAATAACAAAAGGACTAAGCAGAAGAACTGAATTAGAATGAAAATAAAAAATGAAGAAGAAGAAGGCAAGTGCAAAAAAACTTCAAAATTAAAATGGCTGAAAAATTGATCCCCAAAAATGTTACACCTTCATAATTTTTTATTTTATTTTTTCTATGATATGATTAAAGACTTTCAAATAGTGATGTAATTCTACTGTCACACAATAGAATATAAAAATCAGCATTTTCCATTGGGCCTTTTCTTCATTTCCTTGGTCTCATGTGTGCTAATTCTTTTTCTTCAGAACTCCAAAATGAAAGCGCTTTTTCATGTAGCATGTGTTGTTCAGTCCTTTTCATTTCACATGTTTTAATTACAATTTTAGAAGATAAAGGTGAAATCAGAATTTCAGAAATAAAAAAAGCAGATAGAAAGATACTGATTCTTGTGACAGAACTCTTCTTGTCAAGTCCTTCTCTTCCCTCTATAATCACACACTTCAATCACAAGGTCAAATTTCTGATTTCAAATAAGTAACTTTGAAGTTCTTCATATTTTAATATTATATATAAAGGATAAAAGTGGAAAAAAATGTGAGCACAAAACATGTACACTCAAATAAAATAAAATAGAATCTTTACACGAGAATAATGATGAGAATTGTATCGGTCGGTGCCGAACGACCGAGTGGTTTCGTCGAATAAATCTAATTAAATCTAATTAAATTCACTATGATTGTTTCGCGTGAAGTGAAAAGCAGTTACAACGATCATTGACTAAGTCGAAGCACGTTCTCTGGATCACTCCCCTAATTTTCAGGACACCATCTGTACCGGTCGACGCCAAACGACCGAGTCGTTTACGTCGAATAAATCTAATTAAATCCAATTAAATCCACTACGATTGTTTCGCGTCGACCGGTACAGATGGTGTCCTGAAAATTAGGAGAGTGATCTAGAGAACGTGCTTCGACTTAGTCAATGGTCGTTGTAACTGCTTTTCACTTCACGCGAAACAATCGTAGTGGATTTAATTGGATTTAATTAGATTTATTCGACGTAAACCACTTGGTCGTTCGGCGCCGACCGGTACAGATTACTTTATCAAATGGATTGAAGCCGAACCATTGACAGCCATCACCGCCCGCAACGTACAGAACTTTGTATGAAAAAACATTGTCTGCAGGTTCGGCCTACCTCAGGTCATTATCACGGATAACTCCTCAGTCAACGACTCAGGAAACACCTTACAGCCTGATGTACGGCACCGAAGCCATGATTCCGGTCGAAATCGGCGAACCTTCACTGCGCCGACAAACATTAGACTTAGACTTGAACAAGGAAAGCCTACTGGTCGGCCTCGACCTCATCAATGAGTTAAGGGACAAGTGCAAGATAAGAGAAGAAGCATGCAAAAAACGAGCAGCACGAAGGTACAACTCGAAAGTGAAGCCACGAAGCTATCAGAAGGGAGATTTAGTTTGGCGCATGCGCAGTGACGCTCGGAAGGACGGCGGAAAGTTTTCAAGCAACTAGGAAGGACCATTCCGTATTGCCGACACAGCAACAGGGGGAGCATATTACTTAGAATATTTGTCAGGAAAATCTATACCGAGAACGTGGAATGCCACGCATCTCAAATTCTATTACAATTGATGAATGAACTCAGTGCACTCTTTCCTCGCTCGGTTGTTTTATCCCTAAGGAGGGTTTTTGACTGAGAAGGTTTTAACGAGGCACTTTAAATTACCAACCTTGGTCAGAAATTAATATTTCAATTGTTAATTAACTGTTCGTTCGGTCAGAACATATAACTAAGGTTATCTGAATTATAACTTAAACGTTATCTACCAATCTTGGTCAGAAATTAATAATTCAATTATTAAATAACCGTTGGTTCGGTTAGAACATATAACTAAGGTTATCTGAATTATAACTTAAACGTTATCTACCAACCTTGGTCAGAAATTAATAATTCAATTATTAATTAACCGTTCGTTCGGTCGGGATATATAACTAAGGTTATCTGAGTTATAACTTAAACGTTATCTACCAACCTTGGTCAGAAATTAATAATTCAATTATTAGTTAACCGTTCGTTCAGTCAGAACATATAACTAAGGTTATCTGAATTATAACTTAAACGTTATCTATCAACCTTGGTCAGAAATTAATAATTTATTATTATTAATTAACCATTAGTCAGAAGTTAATAATTTATTAACCGTTCGTTCGGTCCGATTAATATATAAATATCCAAGTTATACGAAACGCCATCAGTGTTATCATTAACCATGTCACTTACCAAATTCTTCATCAAGTACCTACCAACCAATCGTTCGGTCATAAACCGCGTGTTAAAAGGAACATGAAACCAAATTCGATAACAGAAAGTAAAATGGTTCGAAACAAATCATAAAGCAGTAAAATTGTCTTTAGCCCACACCCTAGGCCCAGGTAATCGAAATATCAAACAATGTCAAGGGTATCATCCGGTTGCACCGACTCCTCCGGCTGTATAACGTCATTTCCACGGGACATCTCAGCTACAGGATGGATGGTTTGGTCATTCTCTTCGGCCTCCTCGTCTCCGAGGGGCATCAGATGATCATCCACAACATCCATATTCGAGTCGTACCGCTCGTCGTCGGACGGTACCCCATGAAAAAAGGCAACCTGTCGGACGCCTTGTCTGAAGGACTGTTCGTTGATACTTAGCATGAACCCTTGTAGTTCTTCAACTTGGGCAATGAGAGATTCCTTCTCAGCAGCCAGTTTTTCTTGTTCTTTGATAGCTTCGGCTCGTCCGGCCGTCCCCTCATTTAGTGTAACCTTCAAGGTCTCTTGCTCTTCCCTAGCTAACCGAGCATCGTTCTGGGCCTCGTCCACAGCCTTCAGAGCATCCTTCAATGAAACGGCCGATTCACTAAGTTGCGACTTCAATTTGGGAATCAACACCGTCTTCACTCTTTAACTCATCCCCGATGGCCCTACCTACCACGACCGCGCGGCACTGCAGCTCGACCATTTCTTCAATCAAATCCAAGGTGGGGATGGCTGCTAAGGTATCCTCGTCCTCGGGGCGCAAGTCAAATTGCATGGTAGGGGCCACCCTCACGGACGACCCCAACATACTAGTGGGACTGCCCGATGAGGATCAAGCGTCATTGCGGGGTGCCTTCGCCGGTCGCCCCCTTTTCTTACCTTGAACGGGAGCGGCCACAACTTTGACCGGAACGACCTCCTGCTCGATTGGCCGCGGCACAATCCCAGCGATGGTGGCTATCTTACTCTTGTTTGCCTGCCTTTTCAAACTATTCATGTATTTTTTCAAACTTGGATCCATGCTCACAACAATATCTGCAAAATAAACACGAAGGTATGAAACACTACGCTGTTAATTGAGCGACCGAAAGAAGAAGGTGCTCACCATTTAGGTCCGCCCACTGCTTGGACGACCCATAAAGGGCTATCAGTTCCCGCGTAGGAAGTGTACACGGTAGTTGATTCACAACCATCAAAATTTCTTGGTCGATGGGAGACAAAGATTCCCAAAACCGATGGTCAAGGGAGGTGGGCTTCTCCGTCCAATGGAATGGAAATTTTGTGCTCCCAT
>Ga0123342_1001171_pt1 | contig 43913 bp, 13 predicted proteins | sample Turbeawhitnodule_FD_89960 | JGI IMG/M metagenome (GOLD analysis project Ga0123342, IMG submission 89960) | Root nodule microbial communities of legume samples collected from Mexico - Turtle bean Mexico white nodule | ecosystem: Host-associated > Plants > Roots > Nodule | place: Mexico: Nepantla...
TATATATAATTTATTGTATCTTGCATGTATACATATCTTATATATTTAAGTATATATTAAATTTTTTAATGTTTATGAATCTTACGATTCACGATACGAAACGATTTACGATTCATAATATCAACTCTCTGATACTACCATGATTTTGACTTCATTTTCTGCACCCTTACTGTACATTGTATTAATTGCCTATTTTTTGTAACAGTTGATAGACAGGAGATCAGAGTCCACATCTATTTCATCAGATGGTGATATTTCTGATAATATATGGTCTCTCGGATCCTTTGGAAGGTAAATTATATCAATGTATTATGTTCCAGTTCATGGTATAGACTCAATAAATTATGGCTTTTTCTTTCTGTTTCTATCCCATGACACCCCTCCTTCCAAAAAAATGGAACTTAGAGGATCTGTCAATGATAAATTAATATCTTTTAACCTGTTTCATCAAATTATTATATTTATCTATAGAAGTAACCTGGTAAATAAATTTATTTTAGGTAGTTGCCAATTGAATGTTCCGATAGACATCTCCTGCTGCATAATATTTCAATTGCATCTTTACATGTACATTTTTGTTCTTTGAGGGTTGAAGTTCATAGAATCTCAAGGTACATTCATTGGGATGGAATTCTCTGTTTCATCCACTAGGATTGCAATTATGCTTAGCAGGCCAAATATTATCGTTCTCAATTCCTTGCATAAATTGTAGTAAATTCAATCTTGAACCTGGGCTATAATGCTTGCAGAATTCCTGGGAGTCAGGCATCCTACCCTTTAGATGAAAATATACAATTGCACATGCCACTTTTGTACTGATTGAATTAGTGATATAAGATTGGGCTAGAGAAGAAGACAGGTGTGGTAGTTTGCACGTAGTCACAGATTCAATGCTCTCAAGGCCACACTATAGTACCAAATTAAATAAATAGATAATACTAATAGAACTTATTATTTTTAATTTTGGTTTGCCTGTTACTTTAATGTCCCTCCTATTCTAGCATTTATTTTTAGCCCCTTTAGACCTTCCTGCATTCAAATCTTGACATCCTCTTAAACAACAATCTTGGTATGCGGAACCTAACTCCTCTACCTTAGTTTTTTCTTGGTTTTAGGAAATATGCGGAGGTCCTCTCTAATTCTAAGGTTGATTTTGCTATTAGCTCAGAATGTACAAAGTCTGACATTCCTCTAAAGGTGTCCGATATTCCTCAGAAGGTGTTGGAATCTTTGTTTAACTTTCCCAAAAGCACTGAACATGACAAAGATAGCATGAATTGGAGAAATGTAGTAAAGAAAATTCAGTCTTTGGGACCTGGGTTCAATGTTTCCCCACATGTTGCAGAATCTCAGCAACGTACTTACGGTACATAATGGCAAATTTGAAATACTTGCATCTACTGGCTTATCTTGAACAGTATCTGTTCATTACTGCTTTTGTGGTTCCATTTTACTATTCTAAAGTAGTTGGCTGATTTTCAGTAATTGCAAATACTTTATGATTTGTTGCATGCTTACGTCTCCTTGTATTTTACTTTTTATTATGTTTTGAAATGGGACTTTCTTGGTGGTTTTATTGAAAATGTTGGACTGAAATTCACTCAATTTAAGGATTAATGAAATTAATATGATTGAGTTACCTCTCTCTATGTGGTGTGGCCAGGTGGCTTGGGGGCTTGCCATCCTAGGCAACCTGAGTCAGAGCAAGGAGAATACATCATGCATTTTTGGCAAGATTACCTCTGATATTGGTAGAGATTGTTAGAAAAGGTTGGATCTTGTTGAGTATTATTACCAGAAAATGTGAAATGGGGTCTTCCTAAACACATTTTCCTTGGTCTTGATCTTGTTCAATTAGTAGGAGCAGCACAAGCATTCAATCAATTAGTAGGAGCAGCACAATGCTTATGCTAATGAATTTCTTCAAAAAGTTTAGAAATTAATATAGGGTAAAATAGAAAATAAATTTATTCTTAAAAAATATAAAATGTTAAAAAAATTGAGGAAAGTTGGGTTTATGATATATTATTGGTAAATGGGAAAGAAAACACGATGATAACCTGGGAAACAAATATAGTTAGGCTAGCACTTTTGGTTTCTTAGGTGTTATAATTGTACGATTTTGGTCCTTCTACTGGTACTGTTAAGTATTTAGCTTTGTTGATGTGCCACTGGATGATGGCATGGCAACTGATGTATTGCTTGACATATATGCTGACATGACATGACTTAATTGCACTTCTGGTCCTCCATGATTGCAATACTAAAGGAACCGAAGGTGTAATTTAGCCATGATAACATATGTACGAGGCAACTTATTAGGTGTCACGTTAACAAAATCTGTTAAATATTTAACTGAAGACTGACAGGTGACCAAAGTTGCGCAATTGTACATACCAAAATGACCTAATTCATGCAATTGAAGTCTGAGAGACCAAAACCACACAATTGCCATATCTAAGGAACCAAATGTGCAATTAAACCAAATAGTTATATATAAGAAAGTAATATATGTTTTGTTAAAATTAATTATAGAGTAATTTTTAAAATTGTCCTCACAATCTCTACTTGTTTAAAATGCTATGTTAGCGTATGCAATAATACCACTTTCTTATTCTAAAAATAAAAGGAGGAAAAGAGAAGTGAAAAGATGTCCAACTATGGACGTCTAATTACTCTAATCTTATTGTGTATTTAGTTATTTTGATTATCTTATTTTTGTATGCTTCAATTTGATGGTTTCCTTGATGCTGTCGAATTGAACCATGACACTTCATTTGTTTCTTTTGCTTTTCCCATTTGTAGCTAAGGGAGATGAATATCATGTATTTAGGGAAGATTCAAACCAGCAGTGGGATTCAGTGAAATCTTATTACAAGAAAGTAAGTTCACATTTGGCCTTTTCTTGGGATTATTTCATTGTGATCTTTAAGCCAGTTTTCTATTGAGTTCAAATTCAGTTGATAACATAAAGGGATGATATTATTTTGCAGGCTACAACAGCGTACACCAAAGGGGATCGAGCTTATGCTGCATATCTTTCTGACCAGGTTTATTCTTCTCTTATGAGAACAACAGAATTTTGTATGGAAACATATGACTTATTTTTCCTTGATAATTGAGATGTATATTTATAATAATCTGTTAAATTTTGTTTTTTCACAATTTAAATCTCGGATCGATAACCTTGACATTAACTGTATTTATCCGAGCCTTTACTATGGTTTGCTTTGTTATATGATGCTAACTATTTTTATGTCTGGCTAGGGTAAAGAACAAACTAAACTAGCTCAGAAAGCAGACACTAGGGCCAGCCATGACATATTTATAGCTAGGTTCGTGGATTTCTTTGTGAAGTCTAAAGCCAGAGAACTTCCTTTTAACAATTGCCTCATGTACTATTGCTCGTATTAAGCTACTGTTTGTGATATATGCAGAAACAAGGGTATAGAAAACGTGATAACTATTGATTTACATGGGCAGCACGTGAAACAAGCAATTAGAATGCTGAAACTCCACCTTCTTTTTGGATCATATGTCCCCTGTAAGCATTTCCGAGGGCCTAGGTTCTCACATGTTCTCAAGACTTTTAGACTTGCATTATTGAATTGCATTTGCATTTACATCTGTCTGTTTATCTGATTGCCTTTATTTATATCCCTGCCTCAGCTGTACAGACACTAAGGGTTATCACAGGATGTGGATCGCATGGTTTTGGAAAGTCTAAGCTGAAACAATCAGTATGGTTTAATCCACCCTCTTCCATCCTATTGTCTATGCTCTTGTATCTTGTGTGAAACATAGTTTTCAAAGTATTTACATGTTGACCAATATTTTGGAACTTGGTTATTAAAAGGGAAATTGACTTGTTTCTAAACACAGGTTATAGAGCTTTTGGGGAGAGAAGCAATTGAATGGAGGGAAGAGAATCAGGGAACTGTGTTGATTAAGCTCAACGGATGGAGAGAGTATAGCTTTCTGGACAGCAACAGTGACAGTGATAATACTGATTGATTAAGCATGTTGCATAAGTTATGTGCATCAACTTGTTGTACCATATTAGATCATTAGCCTGGGCAAAATAAATAAAGTAGAGATTACATTGACATGTACATTGCATGTTAGCCAAGCTAGATCTTTGGACATATTGTCTTCCTATCCTATCATGTGTAACCTGTAGCTTTATTGAGTTTGGATGTACGACTCAAAATTACTCAGCTGTGTGAATAGGTAAAAGATATTTAATTTCATTTTCAGGGATTTTACATTTAACTTTTCCATTTTCTGTTGTTAGTTGGCTCAAAGCCACGACTCTTAAACTGTAGAGTTAACAACTCCAAGTGTACAAGCTCACTTTCAATTTGAGCTTAATGAAATCTTTTTTTGGTGAAGTCTGGTAAATTTGGGTGGTAATGCTCAAAATAATGAGTTTATGATCGAATTGCTGAGACTTTTGTAGTTAAATTAAAAATGATTGCATCAAATCCTGTAATGGGAGTTTTACATGTTATCAGAAAGGAATATATCTCTTCAACATCCTATATTTCACTCACATTCACTTAGCAGTATTTTGTATAAAAGAATATAAAAATAAAATAATAATTTATAAAGCTATAGAGTTGTAATTTGGATGAGAGGAGAAAGTGATGATGTTAAAGTATTATGGGAACATTTTTTTCGGTCATGGGAATTTTATGTTCAAAATGTCTAAATATTGTGATAAAAAAAGTTCATCAAAACTTTATATTAACTAATAATATGATAAAAATATGCTCAAAATGTCTAAATATTGTGATAAAAGAACAGTTCATCAAAACTTTATATTAACTAATAATATGATAAAAAATGTATGTAAGGCAAGAATATTTCTGAGTTGGTTTTTGACTAAATTGAGTCTAAATCCATATTTTAAGAACTAGTTTTTGCATGTTTTCAAGTAATAGTGCTATTTTTGTTATGTTTATATAATTATATTATGTACCAATGTCATTTCTTTCAAAGATTGTAATGTAACATGTAATTTCAATTGTCACTTAATACGATTTTTTCTTTTTTTTTTAAATATCGTGTTATTTAATTCAAAGTGCAGACTTTAGACTTTATAGCCATACAATTAAATATGAGAAAAACTGATTCTACATACACTAACTCCACATATAAATTTATGAATGATTTCCTAAATGCATGACACCTAATCCTTAAATAATAGGTGATTTCTTAAATACATGACACATTTATATGTGAATGATTTCCTAAATGCATGACACCTAATTCTTAAATAATAGGTGATTTCTTAAATACATGACACATAATCCCTAAATAATAGGTAAGTGCTATGAAAAACACAATTAATTGCTAACAAATACTACTCATTATTATTATTATTATTATTATTGCAATTGCAATTGCAATTTTCTGCAGGGTAGTGATATTAAATTATAGTTTCAAGGGTAATGTGTCTATAGGTCTTTTAATATAGTTTAGTATATTAGTAAAATTTACTGAGTTGAGTTTATAAAAACAGTTTGCATAGACATTTTAGTTTAATAAATGATCGTTTAAGAAGTGCTTTAATCCATACTTGCACTTTTGCACTTGTTTACACTAATTCAATAAGGTAGGAGGTAATTTGAAAATATCATTGGAGCTAACAACTTCTCAACTTTTTTTATTGTATACTCAAAATAGAGGCTTGTGTGAGTAAAAAGAGTGAGCTTTAAGTAAAAAACTTTTTGCCTCCTATCATTAGAGTGGAAATTAGTAATTGTTCCAGATTGTAACAAAGACCTCTACAATTGATTACCACACTTTTTTGTGAATTGGTATTAATTATCAAAGTAAGGATTTTAACAATTATATATATATATATATATTAATTTTATCCTACTCTATTATTGATTTTTATATATCAGGATGGTACGTATAGTATTTATAGGCTTATAGACAAATACTGAAGAACTATTGTGGGAATGAAGTGAGTCTTCAGGACATGGATATTCCCTACAACCAATAAACTTAAAAAAAAAGAATTAGAAGATAATATGTTCTTTTAATAGTTTTTGTAAGAAACTAGACCAATAGGAAATATTTTGGGGTCTTAAAATTTACTAAATTAAAAATATTGATTTTATATATATATATATATATATATATATATATATATATATGTATGTATTAATTTATGTATACGTAAACAGAATGTGGGTTCACATGTCACTGTCCTTAGGTTTGAGGGAAAAGGTTTGTAACAAGATTGAGATTTTACATGAAGGATAATTTAGAAAAAAAAATGTACTTTTAACTATAAATTTTTTACAAATATACTTTTAACCATGTTTAGTTTTCAAAAGAAATTTAACCTCTTGCCTTGAGTAAAAGATTAGGATCAATTAAAAAAATATAGTTTTCTCACCAATAATAAAACAAGTTTTTGCTCCACGATCAAAACAGCTTTATTTGTCAAAAACAAAACATCTTAAATCACACAATTATACTTAAAAATTTAAAATTATTTTCTTAAATCCAAATTTATCCATCCACTATAATTATATATGTAAAATTAAATATTAAATTTAAATATAAAATAACATTTTTAGTAAATTTAAATATAAAAAAATTTCAATTTTAATGCTCTGATTTTAAGTTAATCTTATACATCTACACTAAATATGATTGAAGATCATTTAAAAGATTTACTTTATTTTAGGAAATCAAGAACATTAAATGAGTTTAACAGTATAAAATTAAGCATGTATAAACAAAATTACCTAATCTTACATTGATTAAATATATTAGTTCAATTCATTTAATATTCCTGAGTTCATACCACAGATATTTTTCTAAATTATGCAGTACCCTTAATTACATTTATTGAGAATGATGTTTAAGTTTAATCATAATCATATTCTTTAGAATAATAACACTAATTAGGATTTAGATGAAATAAATAATAGATTTAATTAAGATTATTTGTTTATACTTAAGTCCAGAAATAATTCATAGACTCTCAATGGTTGATTAGCAGAACAAAAGTTAAGATCTGGCATATTAAGGGAAGCTATTTATCTTGGGACGGTCATGTTCATTTAAAATTTCATCCACAAATGCCATTTTCCGAGTGTCACAAACATACAACTAATAAACCTATTAGCACATGCTTATGAAAGCTAAAGTTAAGTAGTTCGTAGACAGAATAAAAAACTAGAAACACCTTGAACAAGTCCTGGTTGAGAATCAACGTATACATTTATAGAGGAAGTTCACCGCTGTCAGCAATCACAACCTTGCTCTTGGGAGTGCCACTTTGCCTTCCTTCCGCTTCAACCTTGTAAACAACATCCATTCCAGAAATAACTTTACCAAAAACAACATGCTTTCCGTCCAACCTATCAAATACATATATACATTAATAGTTAGTAATTTCTTAATGCATGGCAACCACGTAAATCACCAATGAACAGATTGATGTATGTCATAAGATTGTAGCAGAATCAAAGTATTATGCACACTTCAAATATGAAATATACAACATAAGATTTGATATTTGTTTTCTTCTGCGAATTTATTGATCTAGATTAAATTACCAGCTAGTTGTCACAGTTGTGATGAAAAATTGTGAACCGTTGGTATCAGGACCTGCGTTTGCCATTGACAGAAATCCTGTTCATACAAAAAAATAACAAAAAAGCTTTAATGCCATCATAGGTTCATTTGAATTTATGTTTTAACAAACAACTATAATAATAAAAGAATATTACCTGGTCCAGTATGCTTTAACTTGAAGTTCTCATCAGGAAACTTCTCTCCGTAAATTGATTCTCCGCCCATTCCATTGCCATGTGTAAAATCACCTCCTTGGATCATAAAGCTAGGAATAATTCTGTGGAATGAGCTACCTTTGTAATGGAGAGGCTTTCCACTTTTACCAATTCCCTTTTCACCTAATAATTTGGACAAAATGTAAAATTAATATAAAATATGTTTTAATTTGTAAGATGAACATGTGCACATTATAAATCCAAGCAGTGATATCATTATCTTATATCATTAAGAAGGAGAGAGGAAATGTTATTAGACTCAGATATCAGTGAAAAGAACCACGAGAATAAAAAACAATCCACCTTCACTCTAAGAACTCAACTATATCTTCCTAATAAATGTGTCCTCCATTTGTTCTAATGAGTAGAGCAGTTTAATCACAGGTCGATTGTTACTCATTAGTTCTTACATTGAATGAATCTATTTATTCTAACACAACTGAAATATGAAACTTTAAAAAAAAAGGATAGAAACAAGTTCTATAGCTATTATATAAATCAATACACAGAAGCAGCAGAAACAAGCTCACCTGTGCAAAGAGCTCGGAAGTTTTCTGCAGAAACGAAAATAAAAACAAGGCTTCAGTTAACATTAAATGATACTTGATAAGAATCAAAATGCAGAGAATTTAATAACTCAACCTGCAGTTTTTGGAACTGCCTTCCCGTAAAGACCGATTTCAATACGACCTGGAAAGTCAATCATCATAGCATAAATACCAATGGTCAAAATTTCATACTCAAATTTCTGGGGAAAAGGAATGATGAAACATCAACTCAGCGTTATCAATGACAGATAGTGGAAGGAAAAAATTGAAAATAACATTATGTTGCTGACATAGCGTGCCTCCCTTTATGGCGGTTGGCAAAAAATCTGCCATGGCAACCACGGTGCCTTCATTTAACAACAGTGCACTAACGTATCTATATCATTTATAGTATAAGTGGATTGTGACCCCAGCTGAATTTTACTTGTAATTTGAGTTGCCGTTCTGGGGAGGATTTTACCTAACCACTCCCCAGCCTAAGGGCTAATCTTACAGCTTTAGCTATAAGGATACCTGATCAAGGACAAAAAAAATATACCTCTAACAAACAACAAAGTTCTCCCAAAACTCTACCAACTAAGTTTACACACATAGGGAATGCTGATCATTTAGAATTGTACAAGGATTAATTATTAAGCAAAAAATCGACACACACTCCCAGTTCCACTTACATCACCAAAACATCCAAAATCACTTCCACAAACCATATATCAATCAAACTCATTTAACCAATATTTTACCTATCATGAATCACTATTCCTTCATTATAGGTAGATTGTTGGTTAAATAAGTTTGTTTAATATTTGCTCATGGGAAATGATTTGTGTTAAAGTGCGTGTGAAACATTACTCAATTATAATTTTAGAAGGTATCTTTAGTCATCTATCATCTCATTTCACTTTGAATCAAATCAATGAGAGTAAAACATAGACACAACACATAGATTAAATAAAAGGCATAAAAAGAATTAAGGTTAGAGACCTGCAGCTTTTCCATCGATCTCAACATCAAAGAAAACCTTGTTGGTGACTTCCTTCAATTCCTCCTTTGATTTCTTCGCCTGTGAATGCAAAATGAAAAATGAAAAAGGGAAGCAGAATTGAAATTTGTACCAAACTCAATAGCAATTCATATATTTCTATGGCATGGAACTTGATTTATATTGAGATGATATAGTGATTGATTTTCCCCCTCATAATCTCGATCTCAAGCTCAAATGTTAACCCATTCCCTTGATCCTAGAGAAATCGGAGTACATCTAAGTTTGAATACGCAAATTGAGACCTGAATGAGAGCTAGGGTTCCAAAGAGAAGCAGCGTACAGAACAGCAACGACGTCGTTTTCGCCATCTGTGATCTCCGTTTCGCCGCTAAGACTGGGATAGTGAGTGAAGTAATGAAGATGTCGGAGATTGTCACTTTATAAGAGGATTTTGTCATCTCAGCCAATCGGCATTTGACACGTAAGCATTTATTTGAACTTGTTTGATCTAATTGGTTATCTAACTGGGCCTTGTTTTTCAACTTTAGGCCTTCAATAATTCTAGGCCTTTTCTTTATTCTAACTGCACTTCCATATTAACACAAAAAGATAAAAAAAAAAGTTGTTTCTCCCTATAACATATCACTTTAAACATGCACTCAACATAAAATTTAAAACTCAACATTACTCTAACGGATGTGGAAATCTGGAAGTAGTTGTTATATACTCCTATTTTAGATATCTAGAAGGTCATTTTCGTGTTTCATTGAAGCTTCTGGATGACCATAACCGAAAGTTAGTCATGAGTTCTGAATTTTCATATTTTGAATGGTGTGTTGTAAATGATGTTGAAGATCAGGATCCGAAACTCATTTATGTTTGTTTATGGATCTTGACATCTGAAATGTCATTTATTGCAATCCAGATAAGCTTTCGGATGATCAAATCAAAAATGTAATTTGTCTATTTGAAACTTTGTAATTTGAATTGCGAATATGAATATTAAAGGATAAAGTATTTTAAATCATTAAGGAGAAAACAAATCTTGTTTCGAAAAAAAAAATAAATCCAAAATGCTAAACTTGAAAGTTAATATATATATTTCTAAAAATTTATTTTGGTAATTTTGTGTTTGAAAAATGTATTTCATATATTATTTTTATTCAAGAAAACTCATTCTTGTAAACTGTTATCGAAAGTCTGTTTTAAAAAATATATATATTCTAGAAAGTTCATTTCTATTTTTTTTTTATGTATTTTATATGTTTTGGAAAAGCATATTCCAAAAATTTATTTTAAAATCCTATTTCAAAAGTCATGTTCTGGAAATTTCAAAAAAGAGAATAGATAATCCAGAAATCAAGTCTATGAAAGGAAAAATATCATTGTAAAAATTATGATAGTGCAATTAGAAATTATGGGGTTGCAGAAAAGGAAAGCTTATTCTATTCGGCACCTTATTACCCCATTCCCGTAGTTTCTTCTAACACCAGTACAGTTTCTTCTAGCACCCTATAGTCATAGTGTATTTACTACAATACCCTTGTTCATTAATGCGAAATCTTATTCCTTTCAAAACATGTTGAAGACCTTCCAACTTAGGTATTTTAGATAGGTTTCAGAATAGTTGGGATTTGTTATTTTGGGAAGCTTAAAATTATTGTTCTCTAATGCATTTTTTTTTATTGACAATATATATGTTCTTTTTTTTCTTCGTCCTTTTTACTTTTTAATTATTTAAGAAGACTCTAAAAAGGGAGATCATGTCCAAATTTAATCACTTTTTTAGATAAAGTTTAATATTGAAGCTTAAAGCTAAATAATAAGATTGAGAATGCGTGTAAGCAATTATGTAATTATTTAGCATAAAAAATAATTTTTACGTTCATATTTGTGTCTTAAAGCTGGATCCATTTGCAACATTATTTAGATATTGAATTTGCATACTAAATACCAAAATTGATAGACTTACATTTTATAGGTTCACTTCTTTTATTTCAGTTGGGCTTTCCAACCCGAGGTAAGTCCTCTCCACACTCCCATATTCTCATACTCACCCCCCTTGTACCATCTTTGGTTATTTCTTTTTAATTGACTTCAAACACTCCTTCCGTTCCATGTACCATTGTGAATATGTAAAATTAGCTATTTATCTTTGTTTGTAATCCATTACCACATCTTAACTTAAGTAAAGATCTCAATACTATTCACTCTATCATTCTTAATAAAAATTTGGTTTTCTTGTTTCTAAATCTTTCCTACCACTGCTGTATAACCCCAAACCCCAATCACCTTATTTGACGCCCAACATATACAAAATTGTATAAAGTGATTTCTAGCTTCACCATGATCTAACTATTACTCATACTCCATGTCATCCAAGAAATTTTGCATTTAAATTTGTTTTCTCTTCGATTTTGCACATCACACACAACTTACTTTCCAAAGACATTTCTCTACCCTTCAGGTTGACTCTCATAAGTAACCTATCTATTAGCACCCTCCAAGCTACTATATGAGTCGAAGGTAAGACATTTGTGGTCCAAAACTGTTCAAATAAAGGTCTATATTCCCTGTCTATGTCATTTCTTAACAACCTATAAGCAGATATAACCGTATACTCTAGCTTTTCGTCTTCCTTCCAAACCCACAAGTCCTTTCTTTCTTTGATAAAAATTTGCTTTCTAAGTTTTGCATAAGATGCCTTTTCTCTCTCAATTCCCATTTAAATAACGATCTTCTCCATACTAGTTTTCAACTCCATTGATTATGACTCCAACATCCTGCCTGACAGAGGAAAAACGTTTTAAGTATCGTTATTGAAAAGAGTCTTGGGAATCTCTCGCTTAATGTACCTCCTTCATTCCATTTATCTTCCCAAAACCTTATCCTCTTTCCATCGCCTAGAACTCAATTCACTTTATCTTCAAAGTTATTTCCCCACTCAGCCAAATTCTAGATTTTCTTCCAATCTCTCCACCACTTAATTTCTCTCCTACTCCTTATATTCCTTATAAGGTCTCTCCGTCTACCATACTTAGACTTTAGGATTTCTTTTCACATTCCTCCTAAATTCTCCATATCCATTTACCTAGTAGACCATTATTAAATAATATCTTTTAACCCTACACCTCCTTCTTCTTTTGCATCACATAGTTTCTTCCAAACAACTCAAGCTATTTTTCTCTCTTCCTTCCTTTATCCCCGTAAGAATGTTCTCTTTATACTCTTAGTTGTATTCACAACCAATACAGACATCTTATGAAAAGACATATAAAATAGTAAGAGAGAAGATAATAGAGATCTAAACAAACAAATTCTTCCTGCCATAAAGAGAAATTTACATTTCATATGTCCGATTCACATAACTTTATTAACTTGAGGTGAACTCAAATTCTCTAATTAATTTAAATAGTTAAGGTTAAACATCTCAGTATATCTCAGTATTTTGATCTATTTGATGATAATATGATTTTTAAAACACCACATGTAATTGTAAACCGTATTGTCCATTAATGTAATTTAATTTCTCACAAATCTCAAATAACTACAAACTGTAGAAAATTTATTTAAATACCTATATGCAACATCGTTACTATTTCCCACTACTTTAAATAATAATTTTAAATGAACCATTGTACTATTAACAACGTAAAATGTTCCAAATGTTTTCAGGAAAACATTGTTTGTTCACACATCCATTGTTTCACATTGAGATTGTAGGGTTTTTTTTTTCTACGGGCATGGTGTATTATTCCAAATTAGTATAACTTATATTAAAAAATAGATTTTAAATTTAACTTTATAAAATTAGTTTCTATTTGATAATGGTCTGAATGATTTGATAAATTTAATAATCTTTCTATAATAAATATTTTATAATTCTGATTTATATGAAGAAGATATAAAAAATTATTTTAAATCTAACTTAACTTTAACCAGTTATAATACTTATATATTATAAAATATTGCTATCGTAGAAGATTCTAAAATAAATAAAATTTGTTAAAACATGATTTCCAACAATTAAAATCACTCAACTCATTATATTATAAAACTAGACTTCCTCCCCCACCAAAATGTATGGCCGGAATAAACTGGATTCCATTTGATCTAATTGGACCTTATTATATTCAAATGCTGCAATGAAATACGTGCAAAAGTAAAAGACCACCTGCTATTACTTTTTTTCCTTTTTCTTTTTACAACTTTCTATGTTCAAATTATTTTACTTCCCAATAATTCAAATAGAATCTAATTCATTCATTACAGGGACAAATTTCTTTCAATTTTTTTTATTAACAAAACTTCATAAATTTGCTTAAGGGAAACAACCTTCTTACTACTTTAATTCAGTGTATAGTTACCATTGATATATGCAAATACTTACTACTTTTGCAATATGCAAAATATGCCACTTTCTAAATTTATTCTTATTGCTTCCAAAAAATTCCCAGTATCAGAAAAAAATAAAGATTTTCCCCAAAATATATGAACACCGAAAGCAAACCACTTTACTTGAGGAATATCAACAGATAAAGAGTAGGTTGAAATCATTATTTAATATTCATATATTAGTAATTAAATAGAAAAATGAAGTTCCCATCTCACTTTCACTCGTTATAACCAATAAGAACTTCTCTTTGGTAAGCTTATGCAACCTTAGCAATTGCACTTTATAAGTCCAATGAATTCAATTGAGTCACTCCATGATTTTCAGAGAAATTTCTTCTACAACCAACTATCATACCATGCTTTCATGTTGCTCGCAAGAAGAGAAGTTCAAATAATCATATATTTTATTTTTATTCTTTTTAGGTTATTATCTATGTTTTGAATCAGGTTGAAGAATGGAAGAAGAATCTCATGAAGAGGAAACCAACCATGAAGGTTCAAATTATGATATCAGAAGCTCTTATCATACACAAGCTCATCAATGGCTGCCTCATGGGAGGGTGTCCTTTTGCTGAGCTTCTTCATTCTTTTCTCTCCATTTTCTCATTATTGTGTATTTCTTTTCATAAGTTTTCACTTCATAACTTAAGATGTTGGAATGTGAGCATTCCATTTTTCTTCTCAATGGTAAAGACAAGTTTCAAGTGTTTTTCATTCTCTTCTCCACCCACAATTTACTTTCACTTCATAATCTTAAATTATCTTTAATCTCAAATTTTAATAAATATAAAATTATTTAATACACAAAAATATCCTCTTACTTTTCCATTAACATGAGTATTCCAACTTCAATTTTGTTGAAAAATATTAAAAGTAATAACCTTTTTAAGTTTAATTTGCTTTATTTGAACCTTTCAGAGTTGCTCGTAACACATAAGTGGAACTAAGAGGTTGTTTGGCAACAAAACCTATAACCTAACAAGTAAAAATAAATCAAAGTTATATTGCAAAAACAATATGAACATATGTGTGGCATTCATATTAATTATATCATGAACGTACAAACTCTTACCCCAAAAAAAAAAAATTAAGGAACGTTGACTAAAATTAAATTAGTAACAGGTTACAAATTTAATTAATTTTAGAAAATTTGCATGTTGTGTGTGCAGTTTCGAAATCATTTTTGGTCCATCAGAGCATCTTTTTAGCATGTTGAAATTGAAATAATATTGCGTTCTCAGTTAAGCCTCCACGATCAGATTCCATTCTTATTAATTTCAAATTTCTACTTGTCGGTTGAATGTAGTCTCAACACGCTACATTAATCCATTTTCTCTTCTTCCAGATCTTACACAATCGTTTTTAATTACAATAATTACTGTATTAATAAGATGTAATCTTTTAATTACAATAATTACTATATTCGTAGGTTATATCAATAACACGCAAAGAGGGATCATTCCGATTATTTAAAGCATCTTCTGAAGATAAGAGTAACAAGAAACCGTAAAAAATCAAATTTAATAAATTGAAGTTTCCATTCACTTCTATATACTATTATTATTATTAGTTTATATATATATATTTAAATATAAAGAAATTTAAATTGATTCATCTAATCATAACATAAATTAATTCAATTTTCAAATATTTAAAATTTTTAAAATTTTTGATATTTCTCGTCCAATCACTACATAAAATTTATTTTAAACATGTTCTAATGTTTCAACCAATCTCTTAAATAGGTGTGCACGATATATACGGTATAATTTTTTTTATAAAAAATTGAATATCTTACATTAATTAAAAATTAAAATATTTTATAATATATAAGTAGTATAAATTTTATGTTATAAATTGATTTTATAAGATTGAATTAAATTTAAAATTTATTTTAAAAAAAAATATCAAAATTATTTAAAATTTAATTATAATAATAATTTATTAGACTTATAACTACTAGGAATTTCTTATAAATATATAGTTTAACACACGAGTTTAACTTCGTGAACATAGTTACTTCGTCAACATAGTTACCGTCTCAAAATAATTCAGAATAATTAAAGAATGTGTTGGATATTTAATAAACAAGAAAAAGAGGTACCAAAGAAAATTGATATGAGGAGATATTAATATAATTTACGCTATTGCTATTTATGAAAACGCAGAAGAAGTTCATCATAAACTAACCAACTAGGAAATTGTCATTGATTATCCCATGCTAAACCGCACCAACCCAATTGTTTGCTCCTTCATGGTCTCTGCTTTAGTGGAGAAATGAGGGTAGCAGCTAAAGAAGAAGAAGGAGAAGATGCAGAAGCATAAGAATGAGGTCATGAATGATTCTTCTTCCACTCCTCAACCTGATTCAAAAGTTAGATGATAAAACGGAGAATAATAACAATGAAATAAATAGTTATTTGAACCTCTCTTATTGTGAGCAACATGAAAGCATGGAATGATACTTGGTTATAAAAAACATCTCTCTGAACATAACGGAGAGATTCTAATGAATTCATTGTGCTTGCAAAATGTAATATCTGAGGTTCATAAGCTTAGATTTTATATCTGTGTGTCAGCCACAACCACAAGTCTCAATTTTTTTTTTCTTTTAATGTGAATGCTAGTTGTATATAAAGAAGTCTTAGAGTTCAAACTTAGATAAAGCTTATTATTTTATTTAAATAATAATACCAAATATTGAATAATGCTACCCTTTTCAACTATTGGTGTATTTGGTCGACATGTTCTTATATTTTCTTTATTTTTTTCAATTACTTTATCTGTTATCTTTTTAATATTTTTGTCTTCATTTCTCTTTTTCTTAAACAATGATGAATACAATTCTCCTTCAATCACTCTAATCTTTTATACACGTATATAAAGATTATAGATAATGAATTAAAAAAAATGAAGATGAATAAATAATGATAAAAAGACCAAACAAAAACTCAAGAAACAAAAAATAAACTCATCATAATCAGATTTTTTTTTTGTTGCATAATTTACACTGGGAGGATCCAATTTGGAGTTGACGGTTAAGATGGAGGAGAGTCAAGTTTGTTTGGGAAGGAGTACAGGACGAAGATATGGTTAGCAAAATTTATATATATATATATATATATATATATATGTTTAATAGAGGGCTACATGACAGACAGGTTTGGGGTGGGAACAATTCAGGGAAATTTTCTGTGAGATCAACATATGAGTGTCAAGTTGTGCGAAATCCAGGTGAGAACCATGATCTGTTCAATTTGATTTGGCGAGTTAAAGCTTTTCCTAATGTTCGCTTTACTGCGTGGAGGATTATCTTGAATAAAATACCAACAAGGTTTAGTCTGATCAGGCGAGAGGTGGTCGTTAATTCTATTACGTGTGAGATGTGTCAAGGTTTGGAAGAGACAACTCAACACCTTTTCTTAGAGTGTTCAGTCGCTCAAAGAGTATGGTAAATGTGCTATAGATGGATAGGTATCCTGTTCGTTCAAAATAAGGATCTGAAGTCTCACTGTTGTTGGTGTTTTAGTTTAAAGAAACTCTTGTTTTGTTGTTGGTGTTTTAGTTTAAAGAAACTCTTGTTTTGAGGATATAGTCTTCTTGGCTTAGTACCTATTTTAAGTGTATATTGTTTCTAGTTCTTGGTAGACAACTTTAAAAAGAGAAGTGATATTTGTTCTAGTTCTAGATGGGTATCATGCCTTTATCTGTAAACGGATTGGGAAGTATCTCTTTTTAATTAATTAATTTTTTGTTGATAAAAAAACAAAATTATAAATTTAATTCCTGACATTATTTTATTATTGGATAATAAAAGTCAAAAAGAAGAACAAAAACACTTTCATTATGAGAATGTGGGCACAAAAATTTATTTTCTTGGGAAAACTTTGAAACAAACATAGCTTTTGGTTGGATGACACAAACGTTATTTACACTCTATTATGGTGTTCTCCTTTTCATGCAAGAGTTTGTAATCATTATCGACTTCATTTTCATTATTTATTTTCTGACTTAAATTACCCAAGTACTTGACTTTATATTTAACTAATAAAAGCAGTTAAAACATTAAAGGACAAGTGAATCCCCAAGTAATAAAAAAAAAATCCCCAAGTAAATATTTTTTTTTAAAATATTACACAAATAAATTTTCCATATTTGCTTACGGAATTAATAGGCTCATTTCTTATTCATAGGAAAAAGTCAAATTTTGACATGGGAACAGTAGTAATTTTAAGGAAGACCACTATTTTCTAGTTCGAATTAAGCTTTATGGAGATTAAATTCCATGTGTAAAAAGTAAACGAGTTTATTTATGTAAATATAAAATTTGAGATTTTTTTTATAATATTTAAAAAATAAGTGTAAGTGAGAAAAAAAAAGGACAATTTAATTTGTGTTTTCTTTATCTTACTTTTTTAAAAAAATTGTTATATTCCAATAATACTCTTTATGTGTATTTAATTTTATGATTCTATACATTCGTTTCAGAAATCATACGAGACTGTATAAAAAAGTGCTTTTGAAAATAAATTGTGTGTTATAAAATTTACTTCATATCAAAATCATATTCAAAATCTATACTAGGTGAATGATCATTAAAATCTTAAATAAAATAGTATTAATAATTTTTTTTAAAATGTCATTTTTATAACTATATTAATAAAGAGAAAAAGATAGATGAGAAATAGGAGAATTGAAAGAGGAAAAAAAGATATAAAGTAAAAATAGTGACAAAAAGAGAGGCAGTAGGAAACAAAAGAGAGCACTGAGGGAAAAAAGAGGAGAGAGACGGAAAACATGAGAGAAAGAGAAAAAGAGAGAATTTTAATTTCTTTAAATATAGTAAGTATATATTTCCTTATAAAACATTTTATATTACCGAAAAACTAATTCTTTTTAGAAATCTCTTTTAAACATAATTTTAGAAAATATTTTCTTTTAATTCATCTTACTGATATCAAATATTAAGTTAAATATATTTTGTTATTGTACACTTTCATAAAAAAAATTATTTAGATTTTGTAAAGTCATTTTAAGACATCTAATTACTGAAAATATATTAAACCCTAAAATATGTAACCGCTTTGTAAATTATTAATTTGTATCATGAAAAAATATTATTTTTAATGAAATATTAACCTTTTATTTTCTTTAGAAAGTGTAATTTGCTTTTGTAAATATCCTAGTTACTCATTAACCAGTTTTTTGTGCTCATACTATGGTATATAAATAAGATGGGAACTTTGTTAACCGAATTATGAATTATTTATTCATTTTGTCTATATTGCATACCAACATCCATTGCTCTTGTTTTTTTTTAATTCTACGTCAACTAAAGATTATAACGTTTCATAATATATAAATAGATGTGAATTTCACCTTATGAGGTTGAGTTAGAGTTAAAGTTCACTTCTTAGTATCGTATCATAATCATTTCAAATTTATCATAGCTAGCGATTGTTGGTTAGACTTATCAGGTCATTCGCTATCGGGCTGTTATCGAACCATTCATAATATATAGTCTCATGTACGAGTTGATAACCTCGACAATCAACTAGAAATTAAAACATTTCATAATATATAAATGGATGTAAAACTTATCTTAAACCAATTTTATGAAGTTGAATTAAATTTAAAGTTGAATTAACCGGTGGAACATGTTATAGAGTTCATTAAGTCCAATAGTTCCAATCAAATCATAATACTTAACTGCAAAGTAATTAAGTTCTTAATTAGTTATAATTTTTATCTGATAATAAAGACTCAATCTAAATCTAACAATAGACACATGTGCAGCATTTTGTGTTTTCTTACAATCTCTGAAGATGCTATTCTTTGTGATAAAATGTCTTTGTGCTCTATCTGATGTTGCAGAAATACTGAAGAAAGATTCCCAGTTGCATGTCTTTTACACTGTTAGCTCTTTGTTCCTTGAAATTGCCAAAGATGCTTTCTGCTTCTTTTGATCTCATCACAAAGGTTAGTCATGATATGTTAACACACTAAAATATATACACTTCATATACTAATAAACTAATATTTTAATCATATTTTATTTATTTTTAATTTAAAATATTATTATATTATTATAATGATTTATCAAGCGTATATATTTTACAGCGAAAAATTTGACAGCCTATTTCTCCACACCTTATTCAGGGTGGTCCTTTTAAATTTGATTAAATATATATTGCATGCATTTATTTACTAACTAATCTTATATAAACATGAAAAAAAAGTACCTTGTTGAGTAGAAATATGACCCATTATTCCCCAATGCAATATTATATTGAAATAATATAAAATAAAATCCAAGTATATAGATTAGTGAAAGTGTCGACGCAGAGAGGGTGACAAATTGAATCAACTTTTTTTTAGTTTTATAATCACTTTCTAAATATTGAATTTTGTTGAAATTATACTTTCTCTGTTCAAGCTGCAAAGTTTAGATCACTTTAAAGCAGAGCATTCAATTAAGTTTTCTTATTTGTGATAAGAAATGTATTTTATAAGTTTTAAGTGATTTGTTATATTTTTAATTTTCACTAATATTATTTAATATTTAAAATTGATATTTTTTTAATTGATTTTAAGTATCTCAAGTGGGTATTTGTTTATTTTTTGATAAAATTTTCGGTAGTTTTATTAAATTTACCTATAAATGATTAATATGTACTATAACCGACTTTAGATAAAACATTCACTCTTAATAGGAAATGAGATTAACTATCTAAAGAGGTTTATTCAATAAAAAAGTCAAAAATAAATTAGGATATAAGTTTGCACAGTTGATTTATGGTGCATGAAAATATTAGATCGTCCAATAGACATAAGTTGTTTAATTGGTTTATGGTCATGTTTGTTCTCAAAATTTTATCGATTGCCATATTCAAAATTATCATAGAGGTTAAGGCTTGACAATTGTCTAAGTTCAGAAAAACAAACTTACTTGTGTCACATAAGGTTAGACTTTAAGCAAATGTTAGAGAGTTAGGTTCATACTGTCTGATAAGGTCAATATTTGTAGATATCATCTGATAAAGTTGTTTATTGTAGATACCGCTTGATAAAGTCGTTTTTTTAAATACCACTCGATATTGTCGACTTTTGTAGATACCGTCCAATAAGATCAACTTTTGTAGATGTCGTATAATAAAATCAACTTTTGTAGATGTCGTCTGATAAAGTTAACTTTTATAAATATCGTATGATGATATTAGTTTTTGAACATTCTAAACGAGTCGAAGTTGATGTTGAACATAGTCTCCAACTATGTTGGAAGTCGAACTAAACATAATTAATAATTTTATTAATTTAGTTAAGTTGAAAAATTGATAATCATCAATTTTATCAATCCAATCAAAACAAGAAGTGAAGTTGAAAATAGTTAATAATTTTATCAAAACTATCCATACTTGTTTTACTCTTTTTTTTTGTTATTTTATAATCACCTTCTAAGTAGACTTTTGTTGAAATTATAGTTTTTAGGTTAAAGAGAAGAGTGTGTTTAGTGTCTGAAAGTCTATAAAAGAATTGAAACAGTATTCAACATAATCGTGTGAAAAAAAAAATACATATAATCATTGCATAACAATTTCATATACGTTGTCATAAAACTGGAAGTGTTTTTGATAGCGTATATCTATTTCATACAACATATATTCTAACATGGTACTCATCAATCATAGACTGATTAATAAAAAATAAAAGTATTACAAACACAAAAGAGACATAATTTTTAATGTAAAAGGATAAAAATAATGAATCATATGTATCAAATAAACAAAGATGTTACTGCAAATTCACTATTGAGGTCGAATTGTTGAAAAGGATGAATCATCTCTAGTAAACATACTTTTCAAAAATAAATTTGATCAAACAGTAAATAATTTCGAAGCTATAATTAAAAAAATTACAATAATTATTCATCTTCATTTTTCTTTTTAATTTTTTATATAGTAACGAAACTTTCTAATTCTATCCTAACACGACTTCTCTCCATCCATCTAAATAAGTAGAGCATAATTATCTTATATTTAAAACTATTTTGATAATAAAAAAATCCAAAACTCAACACTATCATAATTTCCTTACATATATAATGCTAAAATTTCATGTTGGCCAAAAAATAAGTGTTACTTGAGGTGTACATATATGAAGTCCAACAAATCTTTATAGACAATAATTATTGATGAAAATGATAATAGTAGAATTTTAATCTATACTTATAACATTTGTATAAGTATAGATTAAAATGTGTAAAATGGTCTACTTTTATCTTTAGAAAAATGTATAAATTTTTAGGTTTCAAAAAACACATCCATTTAGTGAACATTAATCCACTAGTAAAAACAAGTTTTTTTTTCTTGAATTTATGATATAAGAGTTTCGTGTATTAACATTAATCTTGAGTTTAACACTTACAAATTGCCTTTTGTGGAATTGTTGCAGAAGCCTTCACATGTTTCAAATGGCAAAAGAAAATTGAAGAAAGTAAAAAGGTCACGGTTTAATAAGACGTGTGGGCATTATACTCAGTTTTTTTATCTGACTACTCTTTTTTTATGACAAGTTTTTTTCTTCTTTTTTACTTTATTTTGGGTTTAATTGTTTTTTCCTTACATTAGTTCATTTTCCTTATTTACTATAATTTTGCAAAATTATATCATACAAAATCACATCATAAAAGTTACTCATAAATTTGAGTAATTTTTTATATCACAAAAAGATATAAAAATCATAATTTTTTATTTATTGAGAGAACTTTAAACTTTTATATCTTTTTATTTAAGTTTATGGTGTTTTTAATTAAATGACGGGATTATTATCTTGATAACAGTTATTATTTTATTCTATCATCTTATTTATTTATCTTCAAATATTAAAAAATATAAGTTTTTTTTATTAATATAAAATAATATTAAAATTAATATAAAAATATATGTAATTTTTATCGTTTTAATTGAGGACGTATATAATAATGAAATCGTCATGTTATTAATGACTTTCACACCACCATCTCCATTTTCAAAAGATAATGATTATGACCATCATTAATATAAATGATATATAGAAATTGTCATGTTTCTCATGACTTTAAGATTATCACCTACCCTTTGAACAACTATTATCATCACTGTTATTGATACTATTATTGATGTAGGTAAAAATAAATAGATGAAGGTAAAAATAAATAGATGTAGGTGAAAATAAATAATTAAAATAAAAATAATTAAGTAAAATAATGAAACAAAATAATACTCATGTAATGGAAAAGATTAAATAACAATAACTCAACTAAAAATTATAAAAATTTAAAATACCTAATAAACAAAAAAAATAAACTAAAAATATATAAATTTACAAAAAATATAATCTTAATTAACTCTAAATAAAAAAAAATCTTATAAACAGTGAATTAAAAAGAAAGTTCTCCTCATTCTAAAAGTCACGATTTTTCCGGTAAAGGATAATCTAATAATATTAATCGGTGCAACATAATAGATTATTTTAATTATTTTTTTCTCAGACACTTGGCTTTGATTTTATTTGCTATTTTTAGGTATGAGAAACAAATTTGACCTTATTTATAGGTAACCATATATTCATTTCCAAGCTTTGACCAAATACAAGCCCAACATAAGAAAATATAATCTAAAAAACTTTTATACTTTTAAAAGTATTTAAAATATTTGAAAGAATTAAGAGGTTGATTTTTTAAAGCATATATTTTAAAGTTAAAAAATTTCATGTTATTTTGGCTTTATTTTAACTATACTTGTAAAACTTCTGACGTTCGCATGTTTTTTTATTTAATTTTATTTTAAACTATAAAAATTACAACGACAAATTAACATTTATTCATATATAATGAAAGTAAAGTCTTGACACTAAAAAAAGTTCAATATATTTTGAATTAGTAAACCCTTTATAATAAGCATAGTTAAAATGTAAAATAGATGATATTGAATTCATGTGAAGATAGTTGTGAGGTAGTAATTGTAAAGTTTGAAGAAACGTCCAAATCTGATAAGTTGAAGCAGTGGTGATTTGAGTTTGTTGCGCATACCTTGTCCACCAAAGTTTGAAGAAGCGTCCAAATGTCATAACTTCAAACAGTGATCACTTGAGTTTCGGTGCGGCATAACTTGTCCACCATGTGTTTGTAAAATTTCTAAAATGAGAGTGTCTCCGCATTTTCTCTGTCATGCAATCATGCATCACCAGACAAAAGTCAAAAAACAAAGCAAAATCGTCATCACCTAAAGTCTCAACATTCGAAACCCTTTCACTTCACCCACGTGTCCTCTACACCTGACTTCTGTGACATTTCATGCAAATGCTATCACCATGTCATGGCTGATGGTAGGGTAGGGTAGAGGGACCCTTCACCACCACGAGAAAAAAGAGAAACAAAAACTAACTAAAAAGACTAAAAGAGCGTCTCAAAATAGGACACCCCGCCTTTCCCACAACTAATTGCATGCACCACTCAACAGCCCCAACAAACAATGCACCAAAACAACTCTTTCTCTTCTTCTACTTCTACTTCTTCTTCGCCATTCTCAATTCGTTTCTTCTTATAACATGGTGCTCCCTTCTAAGGTGGTCTCTTCTAAGCACACTCCTCGTTCCCCGACGTACTTAATTCCCTGTGTTCTAGCTCTCTCTCTCTTCTCCCTCACCGCGCTTCTCCTCTACAAGGTCCTTAATTTCATCCACCCCATTTTTTTTTCTTCCCTGCCCACTTCCCATTTCCCTTTCCTTATTCGTTTTGTAACATTCTTTCGCGCATTCAGTAACTTTGCCTTCTGTGGGTAATTTCGTCGAACAGGTGGATGATGTCGTTTCACGGACCGGCACGGTGGTGGGTCACAACCTTGAACCAACGCCGTGGCACGTTTTCCCTCACAAGCCCTTCGACGAGGAGACTCGCCAGCAGCGTGCGTACAGAATCCTACAGTGCTCCTACTTGACGTGCCGTTATGCCGCCGCAGACGGCGGCGAAGAACGGCTGAAGTTCCCCGGCGGCGGGGGGGAGTGTCCAGATTTTTTCGTGTCGATCCGGAGGGACCTGGAGCCGTGGATGGAGAGCCGGATCACGAAGGGGCACGTGGCGGGGGCTCAGCGGCTTGCGGCATTTAGAGTGGTGATTGTTGACGGGAAGATGTTTGTGGATTGGTACTATGCGTGTGTGCAGAGTAGGGCGATGTTCACTCTGTGGGGATTGTTGCAGCTTCTGAGGCGGTACCCTGGGATGGTGCCTGATGTGGATATGATGTTTGATTGCATGGATAAGCCAACTGTAAACAGGATTGAATACCAAGGAATGCCTGTACCCCTCTTTCGGTATTGCACCACAAAGGAACACTTTGACATCCCTTTTCCGGATTGGTCTTTCTGGGGTTGGTAAGATTTTCAACGGGGTTGCGCCAAAATGCCACCTTTTTCTTGTTGCTTTGTGGGGGTCATTCAATTCAACGCCTTTGATTTTTCATCCACTTGTTTATTGTGTAAGGGGTATTTTTAAAGATATTCTATTCACCTTTACCTTCATGAATATGCTATGGTTGATAAATAATTATATCTATTAACTTTCTCCCAGTTTTATGTGGACTGAAATAATATCTATTGAAAAATAGAAATTTCTTAAATGGATCTGAGTATCTTGAGCTAGTAGTATCTGATTTGGGATACCTCGATTCACACAAAAAAATATCTTTTAGAGGAATGTGCGTTGCACTTTTTGGTTCTTAAAATTTAACGACATGTGCATTGTTATTTGTGTGTGTTTGCAGACAAACTCTGGCAAGGAATGTTTTGTTTCAAGAAATTGGAACTGGGCTAGGACTTATTTGAATAATCTATGTTCCTCTTGTTTTTTCTGTGTAATTCCTGCTGTTGCCTTCTATAATATGAGTGTTACCATAATCACCCATAACTTTAATGTATGTTATGATTTTAATTTTGAAAGATTTATTAGTTAATATATCTTATTTGTGTATTTTAAGAATACAAGTTTTGCCTTTTCTTGCTCCAGAAAGTAGTGGCGAGCTTGTCTTTAAAAAGATAATCTCTTTTCTTTTGCAAATGTTTATAATACTTTTGAAATGCAACAAAATCACTTTTGAGTGAGGGAAAGTGTCAACCGAGAAAGTGAAGATAATCTCTAAAAGAAACAGATCATACCATAGGATTAGCGTAAATTAACTAGTGTGAAGGTGCAAATAGCATGATCATTTTGGTGTGTTTGTTTTGACTTGAACCGTGAATCTGTTGAACATTTGTTGCTCAGGTCAGAGATAAACATAAGACCCTGGAATGAAGAGTTCCCAGATATCAAGCGAGGTTCTCAAGCAGTTAGTTGGAAAAATAAGATACCAAGGGCATACTGGAAGGGAAACCCAGATGTTTCATCTCCTATTCGTACCGAGTTACTAACCTGTAATCATTCTAGGAAGTGGGGAGCACAAATTATGCGTCAGGTTGGATTAACTTGTTTTGCATAATGTGAACCTTAGTTGTGTTTGGTAATTTCAGTTTGCCATGCTTACCATTTTTACCAAATCTGTTGTGTATGTTGATCTGCATTGCAGGATTGGGATGAAGCAGCTAGGGGTGACTTTAAGCAGTCAAGACTTTCAGATCAGTGTACTCACCGGTGAGTATTAAATTGGTCACAATGCACACTAAATACAAATGGATTCTTTTGAACAGTTAATGGTGCACATTGTTGAGTTTCTTCATTTGAACAAGCAAATTTGGTTATATTTGTGTTCCGTTTTGAAAAGTAACATATTTCCTAGGATTTTTTCATATTATGCAGCCGAGTTTTCCCTTTTCGTCACCTCCTTATATGCCTTCTTCCTACAGGTATAAGATCTATGCTGAAGGGTATGCGTGGTCTGTGAGTTTGAAATATATTCTCTCATGTGATTCTGTTGCATTACTTATAGCACCCCAGTATGAAGATTTTTTCAGCCGTGGTCTTATTCCAGAGCAAAACTATTGGCTTGTTGATCCCCTGAAGCTATGTCCATCTATCAAGTATGCTGTAGAATGGGGAAATCAACACCTAGAGGAGGTATTTATTTAATGATTATTGATCCATGAGTACTAATGTAGTGTGCTATACCTTCTCTCCAACTCATTTTTTAAAAAGAAATATTTTCCCCTCCCATATATTTTGTATTCACTGTAAAATTTCAGCCTTTGTATTATGAAAAACTACCTTCAGGACTCTCTGGAACATATAAAAGAACCTACAATTAAAAATCTTAAACAAAATTCATGTCTCCAGCACATGGAGGTTGAGATAAAGAAGGACACGGCACATGCTTAGGATTATATGTTGAGATAAATTATGATTGTCCTTTTTGTGTAGTTAAATTTTCAAATTCAAATTCAAATGGTTGGAAATTGGAATGAATGCTCAATTTAACTGCTCAAAATGAATGTGATAGCTATTCTTTTTTCGTCTGAAAATTACGAAGACCATGATTATTAGGAACGAGGATTGTCTCATACCAGCATAGAGCATGATATTATCATGTTATAAAGAGACGTAAAAATAAATTAATAGACCCTACACAAATAATGAAAGGCCCTACCATAATTATTTGGTGTCTTTTTCTCTCATAACGTGATATTGTCATGCTACTTACCAACATGAAATGATTCAAGTAATGTCAATAGTATTTTGGTACAACAATTACATGTGAGGTTTCTGATACCTTAGTTATTCGACTTGTAAAAATGTTTGTGGGAAATTGTACCCAAATGAATTTGACTAATGATATGGTTGGTTTTGTATTGTTATAGGCAGAGGCTATAGGGAAAAGAGGACAGGATTTTATGGGAAGCTTGACCATGGATCGAATTTATGAATACATGTTCCACCTTATTTCTGAGTACTCAAAACTTCAAGACTTCAAGCCTACTCCACCACCAACTTCCCTGGAAGTTTGTACGGAATCTTTGCTTTGCTATGCTGATGAGAAGCAGAGGACGTTTCTCCGTAAATCAACTACATTCCCTGCACAAACCCCTCCCTGCACTATCAAACCTACCTAGAGTTCTCATCTATAGTTTTCACCACAAAAATACTAAGGATGTGCAATATCCAACAACATGGAATCACGGTTCCTGACATCAAAAGGAATTGCACATTTTTAATTATTGTAAAAATTTAGTGCCTTGTAGGTTATAATTTACAAGATTTAGCTTTAGTAATAGGTCATCCTTTCATTCTTTTTCTGTACTTTCTTTTGTTTCTTTGTCCCCCTTTTTATTTTTTTATAAATTTCTTAATCACAACCAAAATAAGACGAACCAGTCTGAGTGTTGTAAATTGAGTAAAATTTCATCTGAGATTGATTCGCAGTGAATGTTTTCGTGATGTGACTACTAACTTTTCATCATAATGGAAATAGTCATAGGTTCAAGAGATTATTTCAACAACAGACACAATTAGGTAACTAACTAAACAACCACTTTTCATGAATAAAGAAAAACACTTTTCTTGGTGTATTTCAGAGAAGGTATGCCAACATAGAGTAAATGCATAACTGGTCAATTTATTACTAATATTTATTAGAGATAGGTGTAGTTTTTAAGGTTAAATATGTTTTTTTTGTTCTTCTACTTAAGGTGAAATTGATAAAGAAATTATTGAAATAAATATTTACATTTGTTTAGTTAACAAATGAATTCTTAAGCTCACTGTATTATAATATTATAATATTTATGTTAGTAATAAATTAGCATAAATATTTTAATATTCTAATTTGTATTGGAGATAATATTGATAAGAATTCAATCTGATGATGTTTAAGATTTGGACTTTTGGAACGTAAACGAATTTCAATCTAACGAGTATCAAGGAAGTTTAAAAGGTTTAAGATTTAAACTAGGAACGAAAATGAATGTAATGTGAAAATACAGATAAAAAAAACATACTTAACCCTAATTTTTATTAAATACTATATTTTAATAATTCTATATAAAAAATGAATTTTGTTAATCATCAACTATTAAATTATAATTTCATATTATAATTATTGATGTCAAATTGTATTAAAACTGAATTACAATGCAGATTGATAATAATAATGGTAAGAATAATATGTTTCTAATTAAAAAAAAATACTATCTCATTTTTAAATTAGTTAAACCCTTGATCTTTAAAATGCTAGTCATTCTGCATTTGGCATTCTTGTTATGACATTTTCTGGAGTGACGATTATGTGGCACTGTTTGATATTGATAAGTAAATTTTGGATGAGATATTTGGTTGTTGAATTGGTTGAGGGTAGAATGTGGTTTGTTGTTTAAAAAGCAACAAGCTTTTCATTTGATTTTTCATATGCATCATCATATCACAACACTTGCAGGCGTCATGTAAATTTGTGAACTTTAAAATTCTTTAAACATGGTGACTCTAGTGAAGTTCCGTGTAGAATTTTCTTAGAAGCCACTCATGTTTTGAGATTGATGCACACTTTAAAATAATGGAAATTTGTAAGAGTATCATATATTGAGTTGTAGCAGCATCTCCTAATCCAACAAGTAATGCATCAAGAAAAGAAATTAGCTAAAAATCAAAACGTTTCAGCCATTAACCATAATGGGAAAGTTTCAGAGACCAGGCAAGGAGAACTAATGCCACAACACTTTTTGAGTCCACACAAACCCACCATTCTCTTATACATAACGTCACTCCATCTACAACTATCCACATAAATTTAACAATTTAATATTATGTTAATATTGTTACATCATAACTAGAGACTAATCTGGTTTATGACAGTGTAATTGTTGTTTAATAAACTAATTTTTGTATATAGTTGAGATCTGATTATTTTTTGTAAGAACATGAGCACGAAATGTCTAACTGCTATGTACAAATATTGTATAAGTATCGTGACAGTGTTAATACGCCAGTGTGACAATAAATATAATAATACTTTTTTGGATAAAATAATCACAGTACTAACAATCAATCAATCAAAACCAGTCAACTGGTGTCACACCTGAGATAAAAGTTTCTGTATCAAATAAACTATTAGTGGTCATTGGTGAAGATCGATCTTGACCTGAATTTCCTAGTTAATTGGGAAAGTTCCCAGGCACCAGCTTTGGATTATACATATCATGAGTTCAAGTTATTTATCCAAAACCACACTCATAATTAGTGATGACTCCATGATGTGGATTAACACAACTGCAAAGAAACTTTCAGAAAGGTGATTTTAATTTCTCTAGAAAATTGCAGGTTATGACTTATGTAGAAGTTGTGCAAAAAACTTGTCCAGAAGAAATTTATTTTAGTTTTCTTATTAAGAAGAGCATAAATAATGAGTATTTAATATGAAGTAAAGAATGGTTGAGAAAGAAATCCATTTACACTTGATTGATCTAGGACAGATCACCATCTGTTGCGTGTAAGCATGAAGACCGCTGGTTGCGTTGAAAATGGGCTTAAAAATCAATGTGCCATCAACGTGGTTTTGATCTCAAATTTGGCAGCATTTGACTTACCTTAGCACTAATTAATTCTGCATGTCCCATGCCTCCATGGCCAGCAATTAAATTAAGGAAAAGATGATGAAAGAACCATTCATTAATTAAATCTATTCAACATTGTTACCCTCTGAATGGCTACTACTTTTGGGCGGTTTCAGAAGAACCAAATAAGCTGCCCTCACTCCTTAAGTCCAACAACTCTGAAGCAACACCTACCTCATTATTTCATACACAAGATTCAAGACTGCACAGTTATAGCAGAATCATGTAATCAATTGCTAACTACTCACTTTGCAGATGCTTAACTAATTATCTTACAAAGTTTTAATCTATTATTGCAGTTGTGATTGCTGTTTTGTTACATCTGATATTGTGAAAAGTTATAAACAAATACATGTAGCAAAGTTGTTGAGGATGAAAATTGATGATCAATCCTGATGCTTTTGTTTTGTTTTCTGTATATCTCAGATGATAAATTCTTGGTATGCTTTCCCTAAAGTTCATGGGTGTACAATCCAAAGAATGATTTTATAAAAGGTAAAGAAAAAATAAATAAAAGAATTTCATGAATGAATTAGAGGATGATATTTCATTCAAGAGGGGCAGAGAAGGATGCCAGGGAGATGCTAGTAGGGCTGCCTTCAATGAAAGCCAATGCCCTCTCCAAGTTAGCAACTATGTCAGTCATTTCTGGCCTCTCTTTTCCCTCCATGTTCACACAGTGCATAGCAGTGTAAGCCATGATCTCAAGGGACTCAACCTCATTTACTTCTGGCTGTCCAACTCTGTAATCCAACACACTCCAAAGCTCTCCTGATGCTATCTTTGGACCTGTGTGTTCCACTACCCCTATAGGGCTTGACCCATCTTCAGTTTTGAACACAGCTCTCTTTCCTGTCAGAAGCTCCAGCATCACCACTCCTAAACCATACACATCACTCTTTGTGGTTAGCACATTCAACACATAGTACTCAGGGTCTATGTAGCCAACAGTTCCAACTGCCTTGGTGGACATCAATTCTTGCTCAGTCTCGGGCCAAATTAGTGACAATCCAAAGTCTGATACTCTGGCATTCCAGTTTGAGTCCAAAAGTATATTTGATGACTTGATATCCCTGTGAATAATGGGTGGCACAGCATAGTTGTGAATGTACTCAATTCCCCTAGCAGCGCCCAATGCAACCTTGATCCTCATCTTCCAAGAATTTAAAATGCTGCTACTCTTCTCAGTATTGTTTTTGTCATGCAAATGGTCATAAAGTGAGCCATTGCTCATGTACTCATAGACCAAAAGCCTCTCATCATTCTCCTCGCAGAACCCAATTAGCCTCACCAAATGCTTGTGGTGAAGCCGGGATAGCATGGCCAGTTCAGAATCAAAAGCAATTTCTTTCTCCTGAAATTTCTTCTTCATGGTACTAGTATCTCCTCTTTTAATAGCCACTTCACGACCATCTCCAAGCATACCTTTGTAAACACTGCCGAAGCTACCAGCACCTATCTTATTATGCAATGAGAAATTCTCAGTGGCTGTTGCCAGTTCACGCAATGAGAAACTCTCAGTCCTGTCCACATGCTTGGATGATGAACCACTCCTATGCCTCCTCAATCTTCTTGACCCATGGCTTTTACTAGAAAAAGTTCTAAAGGTTGTCCCATTTGAACCAACATTAGGCATTGGGATTATATCCACATAGGCATCACTCTCTGAGCTTGTAGGCTTCACAGAACTATTACTTACTTCTCTCCTCACCAAAACCCTCTTTGCACCAAACCAGAGGAAATAAACAATAGTGCAAAGACCGGCAAAAGCCCCAACTGATCCAACAACCATAAACACCACAAACTCCTTCAATTTTCTTCCTTCATGTGAAGAAGACACTTGTGATGATTCTGGTGGAAACAATGGCACAGCCAGTGGAACCTCAGTGTGGCAAGCATAACAAATTTTCCCAGACCCGTGACAAAGAGCATCAGAATCAGGATATGTACCACAAGAGCTACCACATCCATCCTCAACACAAGGAGCCGGGAGAATCACTCCCAATGGAATCTCATTAGGCACATCAAACCCACCCTTACCACCCCAACAAACCACAGACAAATTCCCAGTCATCAACCCACAAATATAATCCAAACCAGCAACAAGAGACTCAAAAGAAACACCCTTCACCACATCACTATCAAAACCACCCCCCCAACACACAACAACCCCATTCCTCCGCCTAATGCCACACGTGAAACCGTCTCCCAAAGCAAGACTCGAAAAATCTAAAGAACCTAAAAAAACACTGTTTCCAAGTTGACCTGAACTATTGTTCCCTCCACAAATCAAAGCCCCATGAAGAGTCAAACCACATGCATGAGACACCCCAGCAACCAAACTCGTCATAGAAATATTCTCAAACTTTCTTTGAATCTGACCAATGATATATGCACCCTCATCATCACCACCACCCCAGCAGACAACCCTCCCGCTCTCTCTCAATATCCCACATGAAAAACCACGACCACATGTGACGCTTCGAAACCTTAAGCTCTCCGAGGGAGAAACAAGCTCCATCCTCCCGTTTCCTCTCCAGCACCTCACCACACCGGATTGCACCTCCCTCGCGCACACCTGGGAATCACCAACAGACACGTCGGCCAACTGCACCACGTCGCTGTGGAAGACCCTCTTGGGGTAGAACGCACCGTCTGCGGCGGCGGTATCCCAGCAGTGGAGGCTCCACCCGCCGGAGCGCAGACCGCAGAAGAAGCTCCTGCCGCCGGATATGGTCTCAAAGGAGGCGTTGGGGAGCGTGAGAGGGACGCGCCTGCCGTCCCGGGAGCACTGGATGCGGTGGTGGAGCTCCCCGGCGACGACACCGCACACGGTTGCGGTGCCGTACGTGACGGCGATGGTTGCGGCGGAGCCGAGGCCGTGCACGGCGGTTATAGAGAAAACGGCGAAGAGGGAGAGGGAGAGAGTGAAGGGTGGTGTCATTGGGAAGGTGTGAGTTTCTTCTTCTTCATTTGAGAGGGAAATTATTGTGAGGAGTTTGAAGGTGACACCATTTGCGAGAGACTAATAGAGAAAGTGTGTGAGAAAATAAATGCAAACGGTAAACATTAACTATGCTATTAATTTTATTTTACATTTATTTGTTCAAAAATATAATTGTAAATTAATATGGGTTGTTCGTTTCTTAATAGATTTATAACATTGTTTTTTATTTCTCCTTTGAGGACCAGGGAATATAATTAAAAAGAATGAGGTGGTGATGATGTCTTATTCACATAAATGGTAAATTTGATGGCAAATAACTTAGATTTCAAACAAAATTTAATAACAGTTAAATAAATTTTTAAATTATTGTGAAATAATGATAATAATAATAATATTTTATTTTTATAATCAATACTAATTAAAATTAAAAATATTTTAAATGTAATATTTGGCGTTATTAATATATTTTTACTTACAATGTTTATTTTTATATCTTCAAATATATTGTCTATTGTCTTTTCTTAACAAAAATGTTTTGCATGTGATCTTTATTTTTATAAATAAAGAAAAATAAAAATAAAATATTTTTATGAATTATTAGGATCACATATGAGAATAAGTGAGAAACCAAAAAATATATTTAGAGAAAAAAATTAACTGTCTTATTTATATGGAGAAAAACATATATTAAAAGCTTAATTTTTTTTACAAAAATTAATTATGTATATGTATATGTATATCTATATATAGAGAGAGAGTTTTCCAATTGTAATCTCTTTAATTAGTAGTAAAAATCGTCTTAAATGTATATAGAAACATAACTAATATTTTTATTAAAATGATTTATATTTTTTAATATAAATTTAACATTATAAATGTTTAAAGTAATAAAAATTAAATAATATACAAATATGATTGAAAAAAAGACTGTTTAAGATAATATGTATAGTTGTTTTAAAGATATATAAGTAAAATTTATTCCAAAATAAACTAATTATTATTTGTAGTAGTATTAATAGTAATTTTGAATGTAAAAATATTGTATATTCTCAACATAGTGTAGCACTTTTCTATAATTTAAAATTTTAAATCAACAGGTATTTTAAATTTTGTTCTTAATACCGTTACTCAAATTTAGTCTTCAATTTTTAATATTTTATATTAAACTTTTTATTTTGTCTTACATTTAAATAATTTATTTTTTTCATTAAAATATATTTTTTTATCATGTCTTTTATCTCTCATATATTATTATCAAATTTAATATATTTTTCTTTGTTAATAATTAATATTATTTTAAAGTAGCATGCAATCAAACAAAACGTTTCTTTGACTGAATATAATGTCTTTCCATTCATATATCTATTTTTCAATTTACATTTTTAAAAGTTTACAGTTAGTTTTGTGTTTATAATTAAGAAGAAGATTGAATGCGTTGCAGTTGAGGACAGTGTGGTCCCTCAAAATATTGGAAAACTCGTGATGTCGTAATGGTAATAAATGGTTGCGTTTTGAGCACAAAACCCTAATTAAGGAATTGAATTTTTATCTTTTTCTTTTTCTTTTTATTCTCCTAATTATTTAAATAAAAATTAATGTATAAATTAGATTCAGGAATTTGTCAACGCGAGTAAGAGCTTTAAACTTTATAAATTATTTTCTGTTTTTTAAGTGATGTATTTGCGAAAGGTTTTTATTTTATTTTTATTTTTAAAGTTTAAAACAATATTAATTATTATTTTTTTGTTATATTTCTATATTTCATCTAATTTTTATTTAGTTTACATGTATATATTTATTAAAGTGTACAAATGCAAGATAAAATATAAAATTTTGTAAATTTTCTAGAAAAAAAATTCATTAACAAAATATTTACATCATCAATAAAGTTAAACCAATGTTTTTTTTGTTGTATGATAATTTTGTATTTGCCCTTTATAAGGATATTTTCAATGCAAATTTCTATTTAGGATCTTTAATTTAAGACTTAATCCCATAAAAGAAAACATCCGTTGTAATATGTAATGTGATATGATGAAAGTCTGAATATTTTATAAAATCTTAAGTATTTATAATTAAAAAAAAAATTAATTATACAATTAAATTATTTGTTAACTCATACAGAATTGAAGTGTCAATATAATAAATAATTGGAAGAATATGTTTGATGAGATTTCACTACTTAAACCAAAATTACAAGAAAATCTTAAAAATTATATAAAAGATTGGTCAAAGTAAAATAAGATCTTATGAGAAGATCTTATAAACTTTTGCATTAAAAAATGTTCGCACAGTTTGGTTGATTTCTTAGATTCACTCATATTTTTACTATCACATTAAAATAATATATTTAATTATTAATAAATAATTCTCAAATTCTAGTGAAATTTATTATCTTTGTTCTCTTGATAAACCTTAAACTATATATAAATTATTTTTAAAGAATAATATGGACGTATATATTGAAAAAAATAATATTTTTTTATGTTATTTTTAGATAATAGTGAATTAAATTCTAGATTTTTCTACTATAGTAACTCAAATACTATTTCATACTTATTTGGATCACTTAATAATTTCTATGAGATAATAATAAATATTACTTATAATAATTTTTATCTCAATTATTATCTTATAATTTTAATTATAATATTAATTGTTAGATTAAATACTTATTATTAGATTAAAAATAATAATTAATCATTATAATATAATTCTTTATATAATTTAAATATCACAATTTAATTATAACTTGAACACTTGATCTTTGTCGCAGTTTATCCAACATTCAACAATTTAACCATAAATGGTTGAATTTTTTAGATTTATATAATCTCTAGTGTATGATTGGACTGTAAGTCTACATAATCTCTACTATAAGACAATTGACACTATTTAAAAGTAAAAAAATATTTTATTCAAAGAAAAAACTAGTGAAAGTATAATTAGAAAATTATTTAGTGAGGAAAAAAATAAAAGAATATTTAAAATTACTATATTATCTTTGTATACTATTTATATAATTTTTAAATAACATATTTATTTTCTTTATAAGAAAACTATAAAGTAATATTTCAAAATCAATTTAAAGAACATTATCATTATAGACATAATTAGTGTATAATGGATTATTATTATTATATAATTTTTTTTGTTGAATAGTTTTTTGATATTTTTAAAATTAATTTATATTAAAAATAAAATTCCTAAAAAATCAGCATTTTTATTCAATAATTAATAAATATATTATTTTAATATTAATAGTAACTTTTATTACCGTTAAATTAACCTGTAATATCTTAATAAAATATTTGTAAATGTATTAACAAGTGACAGTATCAAAACTAGTATAAACATCCTTAATTAAAAGTTGTTAGAATCAAATTAACATATTTATTAAATTTAGAAAATAAAAGTTATTAAATTTTCTTAGAAATACTAATTTTAATACAAGCTAATTTTAAAGGTAGAAAAAACTTATTTATTTATATCTTTTTTCAAAGGTTTTGCTACATTGAAAGAATGTGGTGAGTGATACATTTTGATGATTTTTAATGTTGAGTACTGTTGTAGAAATACTGTTTAAGTTTCACTTATTATCATTATCGAATTTATTTATAGTTATATCTAGTAAATGTACATCCAACAATTTTGTTGTATCTATCTAACATAAGAAGTTGCCTTTATTATTGAACCAAAACTAAAGATTTTTTTCTTCTTGCATCTCTATTTTCTTTTCTCCCTGATATTGTTTATATTAAAAAAATTAAAATAATATATATATATATATATATATATATATATATCACTACAAGAAAATTATCAAATAAAATTAGTTGCAATAGTAACTAAAGTAAAAACCATTTTAGAAACTAAAAAAATGTTTATAAATTAGTTTCTATTATTGTTAAATAGTTTCTAAATTGGTATCTAATTAGCTACCAAGGTTTTAACTACCAATTATTTAGTTTCTAAATTTGGTAGCAAAAATATTGGTTGTTAATTAGATAGCAATTTAGAAACCATTTAACAATAATAGAAACTCATTTAGAAACCAAAAAGTATTTAGTCCCTAAAATGGTCTATAATTTAGTCATTATAGTAATTAATTATGTTTGATCTCTAAAATTGGTTTCTATTTCATAATTGTATTGTAGTGTACTATCAAGGTTAAATGGTCTCGGAGTGTTTAAGTATTCGGTATTGATCAAGACATGTTTAAATGCATTAAGGTTAAAAAATATTAATAAGGCCGGTCATGATTCACGTACTATGTGACACAACAGTATCATAACGATATAAATAAGCTTAATAATTATTATTATGTATTTATTATATCAAATACTTAGAGTGTCTAAACATCTTTTACAACTATTTTTCTGATCAATAATTAAAAAAAAGAGTAAAGTATCATCGAAACAAAGTTAATTGTTTAGGGTTTAATTTTTTGCCATTTTTTTACAAGAAAATTATATATTATGTATTTTAAAGAATTACATTCATAATATAGTTGAATTAAACTAAATATATAGCAAAAATTAATCACCCAATTTGATATGCACTTATAAATTGATTTTAAAGAAATGAATGAGTTCATCAAAGTCAACCCTAATCCATCATCACCTTTAGAAAGCTAAACACACCTTTTAATGCAGGAACATCTACACTGTTCACAGATGTCATCTTTCTTTAGCTATTGGAACATTCTATGCCTTTTGAAATTTTTATAATTATACATTTCAAATGTTGTTCTGTTTTAAGAAATAGTATTTTATGGAGTAACATCATATAAATACCTTCCCTTCTCAAAACATAAATTTTTTTTTGGAGGATTGAACAATCATGCAAAGTTGACATAAATAACATAAGATGAGTTAGTTGTTTATGTGACATGTGAACCTCTTCAGAGATATTTAATTTGAAAGAATGCAGACTTTTGACTTATATGCATATGCTATATTTTGCAAATTTGGTTTGGTAGGTTAAAAAATTAACTCTGCTTTTACCCACTCAGTCTCTGCAAGAAACAACTAGCACACAAAAGTGAGGTGTCATCAATTTTTTGAGAATATTAATTAATTCCTTCAGTTCAAGGAAAAAATAAAAAAAATAAAGGTTGATGCTATTCAGGATCCAAGTTGTGTCTCTGAGCTAGGTAAACTTTTTTTTGGTCTGTTTAACTTAGATTGGTGTGTAGCATTAATTATTAAGAGTTAAGTGTGAAGTTGACCTAATTCGCATCATGTTATGAATTCTTTCAATTTAAAAGAGAATAATGAACAATGGTACGTAGTATTAGAGCCCACACCAACCCTATCTACACATCTTAAACTAACCCTTTCTCTAGTGAGCTTTGTTGTACATCTTAAAAATGGGTTAGTTTGTTTATTTTAACTTCATTTGTTATTATTTTGTTAAAAATTAAATGAATTTGTATGAATAGTAAATACGAATTCATCTCTTCATAAGATGGATTGGTGGACAGATCCACCATCTTTTAATTGATTTTACTTTTTAAACCATAAAATACAAAAAAAAAGTAATAAATTAAACAAAATTTTAATATTATAATAAAAAAAGTTTAATATCTAATAAAATAAACTAAATATCAACCTATTTTAATAAATTAAATAATATATAAAAAAATTTACGTAAACAAAATTTTATATGAAACATTAATAACTACTAATTTTTATTCTAAATATATAAGATTTCTTTTTAAAAATATGAAAAATAAAAATAATAAATTGGTCTACCAAAAATAAAAATAATCATTTCGGTCTGCATCATAACTTGCTTTTTTCACTAAATTTATCCTTAATAGAATTTAAAAGTATTTTTTTTAATAAAATCTTTTATTTTGGATATTATTATAAAACTTTTGATATTATCTTAATTAAAAATAATCACTTGTCATTACATAAAAAAATATTATTAAAAAACTAGATTAAAATGCATATGTTAAAAATACGATACACTTTAAAATAGATTAATTAGCACTTAAATTAGTTACATAGTAGCTAAAGAGAATGACTATTATAATTGAGTCAAATTAATTATATTTTATGTTGGAAGTGTTTATGCTGTGAGTGTTGAGAGTTATTGTTGTGTATCCAACATCATTGCCCAACAACCGTGTGCAGCATTATTAAACTTTCTTGTTCGACTCTGTCTATGTTTTTGTTTCTAAATAAATGAATTTAATCTTTTTACCTTAAAATAAAAATAATTAAAGAAAAAGTAATTTGACTTTTTGAGTATTGAGACTGAGGAAGAAGCTTAGTTGTTCACGAAGAAGGACACAATTAAGATAGCTTTTAATTTGGAAGTTCTAACAGAGACAAAAGCTAATTAACAAATGATAAGATAAAATTGTAAGTCAATGACAGCCATACAACTCTTCATAACACTGCAAATCGGTTATCACAGCTCTTCATAATGTCTTCAATCTTAAAAACAGTGAAATGCCACATCTTTAAATAATGAAAATTGTCATTAAACTAAAAAATATTATTAAATAAAAAATAATTAATTATTATATTAATTAAATTAAATATTATTTTAAACAGTAAAAAATTATTAATATATAAAATAATTTTTAATATAATAAAAATTTTAAATTTATATGTAGTTCGTTATCAAGTTGTAAGTTTTAGTTATTAATTTTAGAATCTAATAAGATAATTAAAATTTTATAATTAATTAGTTAATATAATAATTAATTATTTTTTATTTTATAATTTTCTTTTGTAGTAGTATAATACGTGGTTAGAATATTAAGAATACAATAAAAAAACATTCCACGAAAGTTATTAAAAAGTAGATAATTAAGATATATATACATATTATTTGTATTATGTAATAGAGTTAAAATTTTCTAAACTCTCACATCAACTCTATGTCATGGACTGGTTAATCATTTGATAAAATTGTTAATTATTTCACTAAAATAATTTATATTTAAATATTTTTATCTTTTTTATTTTTTATACGTTTATATAGTTTAATTTAGACATTTATTAGTTTCTACATTTTCTTTATTTTTTTTAATTTATTTTAGACATTTTATTATTTTATTTTTCTATATCTTTACATTTTTTATAGTATTTTCCTGGATTCTCTATTTTTGTAACTTTGTAGTTTTAATTTTTGACACATATTTACCCATTCGAATAGATTTGTTTAAAGTAATATTTTTTGTTTTTAAAGATACTTGTAAATATTTAATCTATTAAAATTTAACATATAGAACTATAATGAAATTTTTATCATAAAATATGAAATAACAGAAATGAAAAAGTAAATGGTTCATTCCTCAGATACTTACATAAAAAACTTGTTTTGGAAATAAAAGAGTTTGTTCAGAATTTGAAAGTTAAACTATGTTTGAATTAAAATAAAAAAGATATATTTTTTATGAATTGGATTTTAGTAGACCAAATAAAGAGGGATATATAAGAATGTTACTTCTAAAAAAACAATTTTAGAATTTTAGAATTTAATTCAAATATATCAGAATTACTAGCTCGTTAATAAACACAAAAACAGGTTTGTTTGTGTTGTATATTGTGTTAATGGTTTTTGTTGGTATACTAAGTTCATATGTAATAAAACGGTTTTTTAATTTTAAGTGTCGATTTTTTAAAAAATAGCACATTATCCAAGTGATTGAACGTTTATTTATTTATTAATTCTAATATTTTGTAAAATTAAATAAAATTAAAATAAATAATAAAAGATAAAGAAATTAAACTCTTAAATTTGAAAAAGATGTTAAACCATTAATAGATTAAAAGAATATGATGAATAAACTATAATAAGTATATTATTTTAAGGTTAAACTTTACAAAATCATCTTTTATATAAATTACTTAAAATTAAATTTATCCTGATAAATTTAAATTATATATTTATTTTATTAAATTATTTAAATCTCAATTTTTTAAGTAAATGAACATATATTGCTTGACTATAAATTTAATTCCTTACAAATTATAATTAATCAACATAATAGAATAACACTTTTAGCATGCCTAACTAAAATCAATATGTTCCTAACATTAATTTTAACTAGATGTTTCTTTTTCAAAACATTGTTTGATGCTAATCAAAGATTATTAAATTAACATAAGTATTAAACATATAGAGAAGAAATTTCATTACATTTAATTTTAATAAAAAAAATTACACACTGAATGTTATTTTGTATGTCTTTTCATTATATTGTTCTTGTTTAAGAAACAAAATTCAATACTTGAAGAGAATCTTCTTTATTGTTGCTTCATTAAATTTTCTTTCATACCTAAGTTTTAAGTTTAACAGTTTGATCTCAAAAAACTACTTCATTTTCTTAAAAAATATTATCATATTCAATCATTTTTGTTTCTAATTTCAGTTTCAAATAAAGTAAGAGACTGCTTGGTTCTATCTAATATTTCGTACTGCACCTCTATGCGTTTCTTCCTGCACCCCTATTCAAATTACCCTTTATTTTTCATTAATTTTTTTTAATTCTGGAATTTTAAATTTGGATATTTTTCGAATTATAACTCTGGAAGTTAAAGTTTGTAATTTTTTTTATTTTGAATTTTAATACAAATTTGTATTCCAGATGTAGAATCCGAAATGGATATTTTGAAAATTTGAAAATATTGGGTGCAGGAAGAAAATTTGCCTCTATATTATAATGACAAAGATTATTAGGTCAAACTTTATGTTTAAAGGCCCAAATCAGTTTCTAGGCCCAAATCACTACAATGTGTCTTAGGCGATCTCCTAATATTATCTAATATATATTATCTTGATGCGGATAAAACTCTGAAAAAAGACATAATTTATTCTCCCGTAAATTATCATTATTAAAAATAAATAAATTATAAGAAGAAAAAAATATAAAAATTCACATTAAAAATGGGAAACTTATTTTTGTAGTGGATAGGTAGAAAACAGAAACTTGCTTTTTGTTGTGTGTGACAATTTAATTAAAATAAATAATACCACCAACTTGGGCAGTTTGAATAGCAATAGTTTGGGTGCTAATAGTAAGGTTCTTCACTTATATTTTGTTTCCTGAGTTTTGGACTTTTCATCTATTGGATACTTCATCTTTCTTGGAGAATCTCTTGTATTATGGAAAACAAAGAAGCAGAGCGCTATATCAAGGTCTTCCTCTGAAGCTGAATATTAAACACTTTCATCTACGTGCTGTGAAATTCAATGGCTTAAATACTTGCTTGAAGACCTGAATATCAATAGCAACAAAATAACGAGCCTCTACTGTGATAGTCAATCTCGAGGCACATTGAACATAATAGCAGTTTTCATGAGAGGACTAAACACTTAGATATCGACCATCATGTGGTGAGGGAGAAACTGCAACAAGATTTATTTCACTTACTTTCTATAAGCACGGAAAACCAACATGCAGATCTTCTCACAAAACCGCTACAGAGTGAAGTTTTTCATAGACTTCTTAGCAAGCTTAGTGTACAGAGCATTCACCCACCAGCTTGAAGGGAGTTTTATCTTTTTAGACTTTTTTCTTTTCTGTATGGACCAAGCCCAATTATATCTTCATGGTGTATTTAACATGTACTCATTTTCTAATGTAAAAAACATTCAATTTTGATAAAAAAAAAGTTATGATTAATTTTTGTGCCTATCTTCTCTGCCCTTTACTATGTTCATTGTTTTGTTCTTATCCCCTGCTATCGCATATCATCTTCGACAAATTGAGAAACATGAATAACCTTAAAATTAAAAAAAATTTCAAGAACACTTATTATATTTTCATTTTTTTATGAAATATATTTTTTAAACACTTGAACGAATTTCATCTTTGGGCATCTTTCAAGATAATATTTTTTTATTAATATTCAAACATTCTTTGACCACAATGTCTCAAATAATCTATCCTTAGTAGATTACCTTCCCAAAACGTTTCAAATACTTACTCTCTCCTTATCAATGTTCAACCCTTAACCATTCTTTTTATAATATAATATTCTATTCATATGTATAATAATATTGATTAATAGTCCATGAACTTCAACTTTATTGATTATTATTCTTCAATGACACTTTAGACTCTATTCATCCATTAATAACCATTGTTTGATTTTTAATCAAAAGACACTTGGATATTGTCATACTAGCCAAACTAAAAGATACACCAACAAGAACAAAGTAAACAGAACCAAGTTTGACTTGATAAAAAAATATTCAATTTAAAAGTTATCTCAATTTAAAACTATAAATATTTTCCATAATTTATTTATTTTTATATAAAAGTTAATTACATAAATTTAATAATATTAAATGAGATATATATCGAGTTAATTGATGAACTGATTAAATTGAATTATACCTGTAACGACACTTTTTTTTAAAGAAACAGAAACAGCGTCCCTCACATTTTTCTTTCTCCCAATTCACTTTCTCTCTCTACCAATTTCTCTCCTCTCCCTTCTCTCTTAATTTCTCACTTCATACCTCATCTACTTTAGAATCTGATCATACCACGCTGTAGCAGAGGTGTTAAGGAACATTTCTACCCGATCAGATTTTCAAACAGAGTAAGTTCATTTTTACTCTAAATATCCTTTGTTCTCTGTTTTTCCTTAGGATTTAGTCATCAATCTTGGTGGGGTCAGTTGAGA
>Ga0123342_1001172_pt1 | contig 43893 bp, 9 predicted proteins | sample Turbeawhitnodule_FD_89960 | JGI IMG/M metagenome (GOLD analysis project Ga0123342, IMG submission 89960) | Root nodule microbial communities of legume samples collected from Mexico - Turtle bean Mexico white nodule | ecosystem: Host-associated > Plants > Roots > Nodule | place: Mexico: Nepantla...
CTAATAAGTTGCCGCCAAGAACTCCGCGCCGCACCTCCAGCTATTCCGCTGATGAAGTGAGGCAATTTGGCTTTGAAAGCAAACCAAAAACCCAATTCTGACGAACCAGAGCCACGCCAATCTCCTCTCCCCCTTCGACCACAACGTGCGGCGGCCAGCACGTGGGCTACTACAGCGAAAGGTGCTGGAAGGTTCTCCAGGAGGTCCGAGGTTAGCGACGAGGATTACACGGAGCTCGTGAGAGCCGCGTTAGCGAGAACGACGTCGGCGAATCGAATCCACGTCTCGAAAGTGTTGCCAAAGTCTAGCAGCGTCGGGATGGCGAGGATCGACGAGGATAAAGCGGTGGAGGCAGAAGAAGGTTTCGCCGCCGATATGTATCCGAGGAGTAAAAGCTACATTGTGGCGAAGAACAAACCTACGTTTGAAAACCCTAATTTCAGAAGAATTATAATAATAATTATTATAATTATTACTATTATTATGAAAATTCGTCGATAATTTTTTTAAATAAATCAATAATTTCTTTCAGTAATATTAGACGATACTAATGAAATTTTTTAAAAAGTTATTTAAACACAATTTTTAATCCTTCATTCTTGTGTTTCTTCTCGTTTTCTACATACACATATGTTAGCTATTTATTCTTCATGACTAATACTTTACAAAATCTGGTGTAACTTTTTTATTTATATAATAAATAATATGAAAAGTTTCATTAATAGAAGAAAATTGTGTCAACTGAACAAGGCATGCGTTTTTCATTCTTTAATTGCATATGCTATATTTAAATTATAATTATGATTTTTATTGGCATTCATTTTATGTCTAGAGGTGATGATGATTGGATTTTTCAAAATCCAATGTAAATTCAATTCAATAAAATATATTTGATCTAAAATCTAAATCCATTTTAACTAAATCATATTGATTTGGATTTTCTAATTCAATTTATATTAAATCCAATTTGTGAATTTAGTTATGTGGGATTGAGCTATTGGAAACTTTCTATATACACTATTACAAAGGCTATTGGAAATTTATAATCATTTCCATCTCTATCAACTGTCACAAGTAACTGAACTCCATACTCTATCGACAACCATTTATCCCTATAAGAGCTTTGTATGTCTATTGAAAAAACTTGGTTGCACCAATCTAAGCATACATAAAATATTCCAAATCTAGGAGCCAAATTCAATATAATTCTATCAACAACTAATTGAAGTGTTCCCTGCAAGACCTTTTGAGTTCAACACAATATGACCATAGTACACAATATTGTGTATCTCCATTCTCTTCAATCATTTTAAGTGCCAACTATTTATAGCTCTATAAACAAGACCATATGCAATTCCAATAAAGAACTTTTATTTAATGTAGGCTACAATTTCATAGTATTTTTTGTTTTAACATTATTTAATATCTTCCTTGTCACCCACTTGAATTTTACATTTTTTTTTAGAAAAGCTTTGTTGCTATTATGCTCCTCAATACACAAAAAGTAAATGTGGAAAGTTTTTTCTAACTCTACTAACAAGTATTCTCAATCCACAACCTTGACTATTTACCGGAGAGATAATACATTTGTGTATGTATAATACATGTTTAATAAAAAAAACTACATTTAATAATTATAAAGATTATAAAATATCTTAGAAAAATATCACAAAATTTCTTCTTTAATATGTATTACATAAATGAGAAGGAGCGTTACTTTGGTTGGTTTAAATTTGAAAAAATTTCGCGTTGGTGGTTTCTCTTCAACGAACAAGTCTCTGCTATATTTTCCCTGCTCAATGGTGGCGGCGGTGGTGCTGCTACTGCTTCTTCTTCTTCCTCCAACCAATCATCATCATTCACCTCTTCACTTAACCTTCACCTCTTCACTTAACCTTCACCTCCACCCTTTCTTCCTTCTCCATTCTTCCTTCTTCCTCAGCCATCACACACACCCAACAACTACAATTTAACGTCCAACATTAGCACCAACTCATGCTTTCGTGGACGTCGCCGCCGCTCAAATGTTCCCTCTCCTCCGTAAACCCATTCCCCTTTCCTTTCCCTCACGCAGAACATTACACCTCTCTCCTATCCTTCTCCGGAACATTCCTCAACATTCCAATTCCAAACCTCCCTCTCCCGACCTCCTCGACCGCATCTCCCGCCTCCTCCTCCTTGGCCGCCCCGCCGCTCTCAGCCGCCTCCGCTTCCCCCTCTCAGACCCCCTCACCGATGCCCTCCTACGCCGCCTCCGCCTCCACCCCGCCGCCGCCCTCGCCCTCTTCCACCTCGCCGCCCAACAACCCAACTACCGCCCCCACGCCACCTCCTTCTGCCTCCTCCTCCACATCCTCGCCCGCGCCAAACTCTTCCCCGAAGCCCGCTCCCTCCTCCACCAACTCCTCTCCCTCCACTGCACCAACAACTACCGCGCCTTCGCCGTCTGCCAAGACGTTTTTTCTATCTACAAGGAATTTGGCTTTTCCCCCACCCTCCTCGACATGCTCCTCAAGGCCTTCGCCGAACGCGGCATGACGCGCCACGCACTCCACGTGTTCGACGAAATGTGCAGGCTTGGCAGGACCCCCAGCCTCAGGTCCTGCAATTGCCTGCTCGCTAGGCTGGTTCGTGCTGGTGAAGGAGGCCCGGCGCTTGCTGTTTTTGAGCAGGTTTTGAAGATGGGGATTGTGCCTGACGTTTTCATGATTAGTATTGTTGTGAATGCGCATTGTCGGGAAGGGAAGGTGGATTGTGCTGAGAGGTTTGTGGAGAAGATGGAGGGGATGGGGTTTGAGGTTAATGTTGTGGTGTACAATGCTTTGGTTGGAGGGTATGCTTGTAAGGGTGATGTGGGAGAAGCTGAGAGGGTGCTGAGTTTAATGTCTAAGAAAGGGGTTGAAAGAAATGTGGTCACTTGGACTTTGTTGATGAAAAGTTACTGCAGGCAGGGAAGGGTGGATGAGGCCGAGAGGTTGCTTCGGAAAATGGAGGAGGGTGAGGGGAATTTTGTGGATGATCGCGTGTATGGCTTGCTGGTGGATGGGTATTGTCAGGTGGGGAAGATGGATGATGCGGTTAGGATTAGAGATGAGATGGCAAGTGTGGGGTTGAGGGTGAATGTGTTTGTTTGTAATGCGTTGGTTAATGGATATTGTAAGCAGGGTGGGATTGGGAGGGCCGAAGAGGTGTTTAGGGGGATGTTGGATTGGAATGTGAGACCGGATTGTTATAGCTATAATACGCTGTTGGATGGGTACTGCAGGGAAGGGAGAATGAAGGAGGCTTTGATGCTTTGTGAGGAGATGTTAAGGGAGGGAATTGATCCTTCTGTTGTCACCTATAATACGGTTCTCAAAGGGTTGGTCGATGTGGGGTCTTACGGCGATGCTTTGAGCCTTTGGCGTTCGATGGTGGAACGAGATGTGGTGCCGAATGAAGTCAGCTGCTGTACTCTGCTTGATTGTTTTTTCAAAATGGGAGATTCTGACGGGGCTATAATGTTTTGGAAAGAGATTTTAGGTCGGGGTTTTACTAATAGCACTGTTGCATTCAATACAATGATCGGTGGGCTGTGTAAGATGGGGAAAGTGGTGGAGGCAAAGGTTGTTTTTGATAGGATGAATGAACTTGGATGCTCTCCAGATGAAATAACATATAGGGCTTTGAGTGCTGGATATTGTAAAACTGGGAGTGTGGTTGAAGCTTTTAGAATTAAGGATATGATGGAAAGACAAACAATTTCTCCTTCCATTGAAATGTACAATTCCCTTATTTATGGACTTTTTAAGTCTAGGAAGTCAAGTGATGTTGCTGATCTTCTTGTGGAGTTGCGGAGGAGAGGACTATCACCAAATACTGTTACCTATGGTACCCTTATTTACGGTTGGTGCAATGAAGGGAAGCTGGATAAAGCTTTTAATTTATATTTTGAGATGATCGAAAGAGGGTTCTCTCCTAATTTTGTTATCTGTAGCAAAATAGTCAGCAGTCTTTATAAGAATGATAGAATCAATGAAGCAACTGTGATTCTAGACAAGATGGTGGATTTTGATCTTCTTACAGTTCATAAATGTACTGATAAGTCTGTTAAAAATGATTTCACAAGTCTAGAAGCTCAGAGAATTGCTGATTCTCTTGATAAAATTGCTATATGTAATTCTCTTCCCAACAATATTGTGTACAACATAGCTATCTATGGTCTTGGCAAGTCTGGGAAGATTGATGAAGCAGGAACTGTTCTGTCAATTTTGTTATCTAGAGGTTTTATTCCAGATAATTTCACATATGGTGCCTTAATTCATGCCTGTTCAGCAGCTGGTGATGTGGATGGTGCTTTCAAATTAAGGAATGAGATGCTGGAGAGAGGTCTTATTCCAAATATTACTACATATAATGCTATAATAAATGGGTTATGCAAATTGGGAAATATGGAACGAGCACAGAGACTTTTTCGTAAACTTCCTCAAAAGGGCTTAGCCCCAAATGCTGTTACCTATAATATACTGATCAGTGGTTACTGTAGGATTGGGAACCTTAATGAAGCCTCTAACTTGAGAGAGAAGATGATAGAAGAAGGGATTTCTTGAACCCATACTCTGCCTTGATTACTGGTCTTTTTGGAAGACTTTATTAAAGTGCTCTAATCAAATTATGAGGCCATATTTGCTTGATACTTGCTCATAAATTTTGCTAAATGCAAAGTTGAGCTGCTAGCTGAAGACTCAATCACTACTCACCTGCAGCCATGTTCCTTATGCATCAATTTCCGACCAAATTTTCCATACACAAGCATCATATTTCAAATTGTGGAGTTTCATTCTCTTTGTCGTGGAGGCAAGATATGCTTTGTGATTAAGTTTTTATTCCAGTAATCAAGGAAAGTGAAAAGTGTTTTTCTTCGTACAATAATGAAACCCGCAGCTTATCCAGAGGATTTGGAAGATATGATCGACTTGGATGCTTGTATGGATTGATTCACGAAGTCTACATTGTTTGATATTACTTAAAACCATGGAGGTTTTGAGCAGGTTAGAAGGTACAGTACTAACTTTCTTGCTCATAAGACAATTACATGAATAGGTTTCCTTTTATTAGAGTGATTTTATCAATACGCTGAGTTGTGTATGTTGTGCAACTCTGGTCAGATATTGAAGAACCTATATGGCGTAGCAAGCTGTGGCTGGAAGCCTAGGTCTCATGAACTCTGCATCAGCATCTCATCCAGTTGAAAGGGAAAACACTTCATTTATGGAGTGTTTAGACATTTCCCTAATTAAATGGCTAGGTAAATGACCAGTGCAAAGTTGGTGTAAAAGGCCAGGTCAAGCACTCTTCAGGACTTCTCAATATCTGGATGACAGACACAATGCTTTCTGCATTGAAGATTCTAATAACATAAATCAGTTCAAAGAGTAATGCTACATACTTGGAAAAGTAAAAGCTAGATTATGGGTTGTTGTTGGATTAGATAACATGATAGGGACAAATCATTCATTCATTCATCAAAGTCAATAAGCTTGCCAGCACATTTTGTTGAAACTTCTGACATTAGAGTTGGAAGAGCCTACTTTTCCTTAAACTTTTTCTTGTAACATAAAACATTTGTTGTCATTCTTATAATTAAGCTAAACCACATAGAAACTCCTTTATCAATGAGAATTTTTTTTCCAGCATTCCTTCTTTTGGTTCTCCCAACAGCAAACTGTGCCAAATATTTATTGAGATATTACAGTTTATTAGCAGTGACTTTTTAATTCAGTTCTCATATAACTTAATTCTGAATTGATTTTTTTTTTATTTCAAAAAAAGGAAAGAAAATATTTAATTTAAAATATATAAAAGAAAATGTTGAATATAATTTAAATTATAGATTTGAGAACAGTTAAATAAATAATAGAATAAAGTCGTTTAAATTAAATAAATCTTAATTTGGATTGTGTAAGTAAAATTAGAATATAACTTTTGGATGAACATAAATATAATATAAATATAATTAAAATAAAATGAATGCGTATATTTTTTTTTATGTCTTGTTGGTCGATGTAGATATTGACTTGTAAGTAACGAATAATTTTTGTAGGTGTTACCTTGCTTAAATTTTTTATTTGGACAAATAGTAGTTCAATGTTGTTTCATGGTTCTTCACATTGTACACTTAAGTGAAGAGATTATGTTGTTATGTAACACCATCGTTAGTTTTGTTTTGGACATGATTTTTTGATTAACCATTCAAATCGGACATCGATATTTGATTTTTGTGACCTGTTTATGTCTCCGTATTGTAGTACTTTCGTTATGTTATGAAATAATTGATTGAAAAAACGGTTGTGTTGGATTGCCATTCTTCTATGGTTGCAAAATTTGTAGGTTAGGCTGTAACCATTTCAACTTTTTATTATAGTGAATCATTAGATAAGTTCTTTAAAGTAAAGTATTTGGTTGAAGTGATTGGAATTCTGATTTGTGGAAGACCTTGCAATAAGTGGGTTTAGAAGTGTCAAAACTTTTGTGTGTATATCTTCTAAACTTAGGTTACTGTTCAAATATTCTATTAAAAAGAAATGAAGACTTATAAGATATTATTTGACATACATGGATATATGTTAATATCTCAGTAGCATCATACCTAATTAGACCTTCGTGAGTTTAAGTTGGCGATAATACAAGTTCTCAATGTTGCATCATCAAGAAGGTCCAAAGCAATGCACAATTTTTTCTTCAAATTACTAAAGGAACAGTTGTATGGGATTCAAAACAATTTACAAAATGCACATTGTAAGTGGACACCTTCTTTAGATTGTGTGATTTTGGAATACAATTTTGAACGCTATATTATTGTTCTAGATTGTAATTTGAAATACTATTTTGAAATTCTGGATTACACAATCTCGAACAAAACACTTTCTTTTACACAATCCAAGAAACTTCCAGATTAGTCAATCCAAAAAGAACCCAAACCCAAAAACTCAGTGTTTGAAATGAAAAAACAAAAAACTCTAAAACACCTACATACCTATAAGGTTCACATTATAATGATCTTCACTTAAGCTAATTGGTATACCAAAATCTACATCTCAACACTTCCTCCATGAAGAACTTACACCATCCAAAACACATCACTTTTCTTTTATGTATTACACAATCCAAGAAGCTTTCATATTAGACAATTCATAAAGACCTCAAACTAGAAATCCAAAGATATTTGAAACCAAAAATGAAAACTCTAAAACTCAAACAACTACCAACTTCTAAGCTTTACATTGAAATGATCTTCCCTTCAACTAAATAATAAGCCAAAATCTTATCTCTCAACACTTCCTTGATGAAGAACAACAACCACAAACCATAAATCTAGTAGTAACTATGTCTGAAATAATCTTTATTGTCATTTAATAAAAATTGGACAAAATAAGAATGTTTAAATCTATGAATAATCAAAGAACTTAGTTACGTTAGAAAATAAATGTGTTTTTTCCTACACCTCGTCCAATTTCTCCCTACATTCATCAATTAGGGAAAATGATTAAAAGGTCCAATCTAATTCGTCATCATTTTGAAAAGCTTATGGGAAACTTATTCTGAAAAACACATTCCAAAACATTTATAATATGTTATGTAAAGTTTATTTAAAAAATTTTGTTATAAAAAACGTTTTTGGAAATATATTTTATGAATTCTGAAAAAAAAAAATAGAAGTAATTTTTAATAGGAGTAAAACAGTTTTTTCTGAAATTGATGGGTGCAGGGAGAAATTTGTTGTGGTGCAGGATGAAACACCTAAAAAACAATTGTCCTTGATACATCCTTGTACAACCTCATCCAAACTTGAAATGGGCTAACACAATATCCCTAGCCTACTTCACGATCCATATTATTCCTCACTAGAATTTTGAAATGTTTTTCCAGTTATGCCTTTATTTATATTTATTAAAACATTAAATTTTACACAATTGCTACATTGCATAGAAGTATTTTAGTTAACTAATATAATAATTCATATTTTATTTTATAGGTGTATAATAAACTAAAAGATTATGGTTTAAAATGGGAGGAGTATCATATTCATTTTGGTTCTGTTTGTGGAGAGTGGAGATCTTGATCAATGATTGCTCAATACTATGATTAGTGTCACCTTACAAAAATGCATGAGCTTTGACCTACTTTCTCTAATGGAAAAAAAGACAGGTTTTCATTTTTCATGCATATGTTTGTCTATGGTTCGTTTAAATTTGCCTTAAGTTTGCTTTCATTACCTATGTTGGGCTCTTTTTTATATGTTTTTCTAAATCTGGAAAGTGTAAAATTAAAGAGTATTATATAGTTTTTGAAAGTGACGGATATTTCACCTACACCGAGTATAGATAAAAATATTTCATAATATATAAGTAGATATAAACATTACCTTATGAGTCGGTTTAATAAGATTGAAATAGACTTAAAATTCACTTCTTAGTTTGTTTGATTTATTAGGTCATTTATTATCTAGTTGTTATTAAATATTTCATAATATATAAGTGAAGGCAAATCTCACCTTATAATTCAGGTCTTATAAAGTTGAGTTAAACTTAAAGTTTACTTCTTAATAACTACTATAAAAGTGTATTATCATTATTTTTAGAGTTGTTTCTTATCACTTGTTTCTACTTGTTCATGCTTTAATAATTAAATAATTTTTTTTCTTGTTGCTAGTTTTCTATTTAGCAACTCTATTTTATTTAAAAAGTATAAAATAAAATAAAAAACTTGTGTTAGACTATAATTTGATGTCAAAAGAACCTATGAAACCATAACTACGAAACTTGGATCTGATTAGTTTGATCAATTATAGTAAGACCCTGTTAATGAATCAACTAAGTTGATAATTAGATCATATATACAAAGGACTTGGTATGATTCAAATTGATTTAGTGAGCCAATTGAAAATTCGTTTGACTTGATCCATTCTTTTCCTTTTTTTAATTTTTTTATAATATATATATATATATATATTCATTTAAATTAATTAATTTATGGAGTTGTATTATTCATTTTTATGGACTTTTGCTGTCATTTAGAAATTTGTTTTGAATATTGGTCACTTTATTAACTAGTAAAAAAAAACTGTCGTCATTATGCATATGTACCTGTTTTTTATTATATTAAAATAATATAATTTTTAAAATATATAATTTTTCAAGAATAATAATAAAAAAATTAAAATGATAGACTAAATATATATATATATATATATATATATATTAGTTTTATAAAACTTATATTAAAATAATATAGTGATTATTTTTATATAAAAAATTATTAAATTATTTTTTAAGAGAAAACGAAGTTATTCAATGACTTATTTTATTAAATAATTTTATTTATTTATTAAAGGGTTAACTTTTTAAACTAATATTTATTTTTTTATATAAAAAATTATTTAATTATTTTTTAAGAGAAAACAAAGATATTTAATGACTTATTTTATTAAAGAATTTATTTATTTATTAAAGGGTAAATTATACGTATGATATCAAAAATAGTTATCAAAACATACATACATGGAATAAATAATGTTTTGAAATTTAAACTATGATTATTTGAAATTTTATTTTTTATTTCATATATTATTACTTTACTATAATGTATATTTTATTGTTTAATATATACCAAATCTAGTGATTCACTAGTCTAAAAATATTTTTAGACAAGGGTTTAGACGACGATTTTAGAACTGCATTTTATGCACATGTTGTTTATAATTTATGAACGACAATAACACAACCGTAGTCTATTAGATTACTATAGACGAGAGTTATGTATAGAACCGTCGCCCCATAACGTAAGTAATCTTAAAATGTTTTTTTCAATTATGTTTTTATTTTTCTTGTTTTGTTATTATTGATAACCTAACAATTGATAGTCTCTGGGGACAAAAAAAAGAAAGTCAAGAAGATAAAGAAATGGTCACCAAATTTGATGTTGAGATTTTTTTTAAAGAAAACGACTCCGGATTATGGAAACTCAAGATGGTGCAGGAACATAGGTTGTGGAGGAGCTAAAGAGCTTCAACAGTGATTCACAACAGCAACGACGAGTAAAAAACGAGCAACAGTTTCGAACTTAGGAACCCACTCGTTCAAAAAATGAAAATGAGGAAAAACTCATCAGAGAACACAAAAAATATAAAAAAAAAACATAAAAAATAATAAAGAAGGCACATTACAAGGAATGAGAGTAATGACAGCAAGAAGAGGTCGTAAAGAAGACATCTATGATAGCAACGAAGAAGAAAGCGCAATAGACGAAAAGACCTGGAGTGAGAAATAAAAAAAGCACATAGACTATAATTATGACCTAATAACCGTAGTCTATATGGTAAACACAAGTATAGGCGATGGTTGTCTAGAAAACCATAGTCTATAGTGGTCATTATATGATGTGAGTTGATTTTAGATTTCCATTTTAAGGGTGACACTTTGTTTATGATTTGGATTTTAGCAAATATAAGATGAGACCTGGAAGATCCCCACTGGACACGAACTTAACCAAGTGGTTAAGTAAGTGTGAAGGTTCACTTCCAAAGGCAAAAAGAAAAACACATTATATGGTGAGGATGATGCATATTGCAGAATTGAAACTTATGAAAGGAAACAAATGTAATGGAGGAAACCGAAATGGAAAAAGGAAGCAAAAACAAGAACACAATTATAAAAAACAAAGGCGTAATGGAACAATGGAAGAAGAGATGAAGGAAAGAAAGCTTATGGTGATGAACAAGAGAAGAACACGCCACTTGGAGTGTGGATTCTCCAAGATGAGTGTGGAGGGCTACCACTTGAAGAGCTCTCAACTTTCACAAGATAAGACCTAAGCTAAGAGAACACAAGCCTCACACAATTTGTGTAGAGTTTTCCTTCTATATCAAAATTCTATTTGAGAATACATGGAGTAAGGCACTCTATTTATAGGAATGTGTGTCTTGGAAAACAAAATGAGCAAGGGTATGATTGTAAAAGAGTGAGGGGCAGTTTTTAGGGTTTGAATAAGTTAAAACCGCATCCTAGGCTTGTTCTTCTGGAAGCTATGTCAACTTTCCTAAACCTAAATGTCTTGTCTTGAAAAAGTGGGTTTGGAACAAGCCCATTTCACTAAGAACACTCCCTTTTATGCTATATGAACCTACTATAGCCTATCTTGGTATTTGGGCCCCCAAAGTGAGCCTAAATTATTTACAACATGTTTTATTTTTAAGAAAACCAGAAGAAAGAACATTTGATGTTCTGGTCTATGCCTAGTTCTTTCTCTGGTGAGGTCCATCAGATTTTTGGTGGAGTCTTGACTTGATTGTTGAGATGACTGCTCATAATGTGAATGATATCTTGAGTCCTTGGTCATCTTCTTGTCTACTTGGATTGTATCATTATAGGCGACCGATTTCCTAAAAAGCTATAGTCTATATGCTCTATTTTCAAAATAGACGATGATTATAATTAAAATAATAGTGTATATGTTGATTTTATTTTCAAAAATTACCACCACATTTTTGTTGATGACACTCTCACTCAAACCGATGTCTATGCATGTTGTAAAACCCTTTTTTCACTAGTGATTTAACTGTCACATTATTAATCCATTGACTAAGTGTCTCAAATAGGTCATCTAATTGTTCGTGTAAATATATGTCATAAAACCATATATGGTTGTTCAAAATATAAATATATTTTAACTAATTTCATTATATCTTTTACTAGTAAAAAACATTTATACTATAGTGCTTATACTTGTAACAACAAATGTGGAAATGGTCAATTTTTTTTTAATTCTTGTTCAAACGTTGCTTCTGTATGTTCATGTATATAGTACAATCATCAGAGTTTAAAAGACAAACAACACATGCAAGGGTAAATTATTGAAAAAAAAATCAACATAAGAAAAGTATATAAAAGAAGATATTTTAATCAACATGTTACAACCATTCAATCTTTATAAAATATAAACATACATCAACAAAATATAAACCACACATAGATCTATACAAGGATATTTAACAAGTAAAATATTGACTGATGCTTTCCGAAAGACTCATATTAAGTATCCTACCAGAGACTAACATTTGATTCAATCTAAGACTTGGATTTACAAGCAAACCCAAGAATCATGGATAAGAGTATGTTCATTGCAATGCAGGTTCACACAATACATCACAGTGTGTAAGAACTTTCCCCCCTCAACTTCTCACCACTTGATATCTTAGTCTATATGACTTAGTTCATAAATAAAGCAATGGGATATCTGTTACCACATAGGTATTCTTGCTTAATACACAAATCAAACAATAGTTCACATAACATCCTAGATATGTGCACAAATTTATGCAAATCCCATCAATCTCAATAAGCATCGTCATAAAATATAACTTATTTAAAGAAAAACACAAAATTAATTAAATATAGAACTTAATATTCATTTCAAAAATAAAATAAAAATTCATTTACAATTAATCCATTGTAGAGACAAGAAGAAAAGAAAAGAAAAAAAATTGTTTTTAACTTGCGTGAGAATGGACTCGCTTGAGCTAAAATTTGGTAGAAATGGCTGATTTTCAATGTTGTTTTTCATTTGAGCAAAAACTTCCACATTTGAATGAAAACAGAGTTGAAAGCAAGGTTGAGTTGTAAGATATTTTTGTTTGCTTGAGCAAGAATTTACTCGCTTGAGCGAAAATATAAAAAAAATCAACCTCATGTAAAAAACAAACCTATTTATAAAGTTTTGCCCAAAACCATTTAACAACTCAAATGGAATAAGCTAACACAAAAATGATAACACATAATAAATTTCATTTATTCAAACTACACAAATATCATTTCAAACTCAAACATTTAAAATATGTTCAACAACACATAACCTGCATAAAACTCAAAATAGTGTGATATCTCACTTTCACATCCAGATCATCTATCCTAAGGTTCTATCAAAATATAAATAATTTTCTTTACCTAAAATTCCTTATTCCAAGGAAAATTTACCTCAAACAAGAAAATCCATAAACCTAGAATAAGATATCCAAGCATCACCAAATTTCAATATGAACTTAACCAAGTTAAGATGATCACCTTTTTCAACTCACTCTTTGATGAGAATCATAAGAAAATGAGGAAAATAAAAAATCTTTAAAATAAATAAAAACTTATTCTATTCAAAAATTTGATAAAAAAGAAATAATCTTTAACTCTTCAACTATTGCAAGGTAACTAATAAAAAGACACATAAAAGAAATGAGAGAAAAAAAAGGGAAAAAGAAAAAAGAAAAAAAAAATGAAGAGAGAGAGAGAGAAAATGTGGTTATCTTATTATATTGAGAATTGAGAAAAAGAACATTTGAAAAAAAAAAAAATTATTTCTCTACAAAATTTATAAAGAATGATAGCTTTCTTTCTATTACAAATACTCTTCCAAATATGCACCTCCTATGGAAACCTACGAACCTTTTGTATTTTTATTATACCAAAATAGTATAATTTTAAAAATATAAAAGACAAATAATTTTATGCGGTTCTTTCTTTTTTTGAGTTAAGGAGTTACGGGTTATTTTTCAGTAATAAGATTTTACAATTATATATATAAAAAAAAGTTATTTTAATTAATTTTTAAAAATTAAACCCAACCAAAACTTTACCGTCGACAGCAGGGTTCGAACCTGCGCGGGCGTAGCCCAACAGATTTCAAGTCTGTCTCCTTAACCACTCGGACATATCGACCTATATACAATTATTACTAAATTAGATAATTAAATTAATGAAACATGCTTTTAAATTAGAGTGATTAAATTCTTTATTCTTTAATTAAAAAAACTCTATATTATTAATAAATTATAATTAAATTCGCAAACTCTTTTTTGACAGATTAAATTCGTAAACTTATTATTCCCTGAGGTTTCATACAATGGCACAGTATAAATACAGTATCATTAAAAACTATTGAGATAGTAACGGGATTTTACAAAAGAGGAAATTATATTTATATATACAATTTTAAAATTTTATTATTTGAAATTAAGAATAAAATATTTTTTTCAAAGCAAAATAAAATAATTTTCTATGGAATTAATGTTATGTAAAATTGCTTTATATAGTAATGATATTATAGACTAAATTATTGGTTTTGGATATTTTTTTTTCACAAATAAAATATTATATAAATTACTTTAATTCTATAAATATGATATACATATGTTAGAAATTAAATTTTTTTTGACCTAACTCTTAAGTAATACCCCGTGTTTGAGTTTTTTTTATTGAGTTCTTTGAGAAAAAAACTATGATTCATAATACTTATGAATATTTTATATTTCATTGGAACCAAGTTTAGAACAAGATTCAATGTTTTCAAGTTATCTAAAAAGGTAAAAAAAATATTTTAGGTTATTCACTCAAAGAAGATAATTATATTCTTAGAAGTTAAATGCATTCTTTATCCACTCCTATCATACTTTTTCTTTTTTAAATAAAAGCTTTTACTTTATGCATTACTATGCGACTTGACATCTCTGATATGCTGACACCTCAAGTAATAATAATCATTTGTCATCGCATAAAAAAAATATTATTAAAAAAAATACAAAAATATGGGAGGACTAGACCAAGATCCATATATTAACAAAAACGATACATAAGTAGATTATACTTATTCATAAAGAATTCTAAGAACAGATTAGATGGTAGCCTATTATACCAATTAAAAGATTCTTTATGAATAAATCCAAAATCATAGATCCAAAATTAGTCAATTTATCAGCATATGCATTCCCGTCACGAAAAATATGAATAACTTTAAACCTGATTCTCCCACCGTAATTAAGACAAATTATCGTACTTTTCTTTTGATTTCTATTTTTTTTACTTTTTTTGTCTCTAATGAAATTTTTATTTTATTTTATTTCCATAAATCACTATCTAAAATACTGTATTTATTCTTTTCTAAATACAACCTAAATTGCTTTCGAGCTAAACTTGGTATCAAATTAATTTTGATCAAATGCTTTTGATATAACATGTTTGGATAATTCTATTTTAGAGATAAGTTAATAGTAAAAGTTAGTATGAGATTCTGTATTCATTAGAAGAAGAAGAAAGTATTTGAAATTGGTTGTAACACAAGATGAGACGAAAGAAGCACAGTAAAAGAATAAAAAGAAAGAAGCACCTTCATTGCATTTATAAAGAACAGTTAATAACATCAATGTCATCGAAAAGAAAGAAAATAGATGACATGATGAATAGGTCAAATGCTACCCCACTTCAACACACACTTGTACTACCATCAAATTGATGCAATCAACCCATTTCATATCACAACCACCTTTCAAAATTAGGAATCAAAACTCTCAAAATCAACCTTCCCAACTTTCTCAAAACCATCCATGTTGTCAAATGTATAATAGTACATTGTTTCAAGATACTCACTACTTTTGCCCTTGTTCAATGCTTTCAAAATTAAATGTATGTGTGCATAACTTTATTTTAAAAAATTAAAAGATATGCTTGCTTAAAAGAAACAACTAAATCTTAAAAAATAACTTTAAATCTAACTCAATCTTATAAAATCGACGATTTTTATTTATTATTTATTATTTATATATTAATAAAATATCTTTATTTCTAATTAACACTACAAGAAAATCATAAAATAGAAACCAATTTTAAGATACAAAAAATAATTAGTTGTTATAATGACGGAATTAGAGACTGTGTTAGATACTAAAAAAATGTTAGTTTCTAAATTAGTTTATATTATTGTTAAATGATTTTTAAATTAGTATCTAATTAGCAACCAAGGTTTTTGCTACCAAATTTAGAAACTAAATAATTGGTAATTAAAAATTTGGTAACTAATTAGATACTAATTTATAAACCATTTAACAATAATAGAAACTAATTTAGAAAGTAATTTTTTTAAGTTTCTAAAATGGTCTCTAATTTAGTTACTATAGCAATTAATTATTTTTTTTCTAAAATTGGTTTCTATTCATGTTTTTCTTGTAGTAGTGTAATGTGAAATATTAAAAAAATTTGAAATTATCATAAATGAAATGAATTGGTGAAAGTTTTCTAGAATAGTTTATTTAAATTTTTGTTTTTAATTTATGAAAAAAAGTTAAATTTTGTTATATAGTTTATTTGAAAAAATAATAGAATTATGAGAAGTATAGTTTGATGAATGACTTAGATTGTTTTGTTCATTGTATTATAGGTTTTGAGTAGTATATACCGACAGAAATTTCTTTTTCCTATGGTGGATGGTTGTGAATGATGGAAAGAGTAATACTATATAATATTGTCCTCTTTTTTTTTCCCTTAAGTGGTGCTATGAAACTAGACATCATAATAGTCCTTATCAAATAAAATAATTGGCTAACCGTTAAATCACACTCTCCTACCATAAATTTGGCTGCTAAATTACACTCTCCTACCACTCTACAAATACCAAATAAATACGTCTAAGATACGGAATAGGGACCCTAATGGTACACTCTAGCTCTCACTATACCTATTTTTTTTATCTACATATAAAAACATACAATTTTTTGTTTTCAATATATCATAATTATAAAATTTATGTCACATCCTTAAATTTCTTTCTTTGAATACAAATTAGAGATAATATTATTACGAATTTAGTATAAAATAATACATATCTTCTTCTTCTTTTATAATGTCAAATAATAAAACAATTTATAATTATATAAATTTTAAAATAAAGTACAAAATGAATTAGAGGTATTTTACTAGTTTAAAATGAATCATGGTCTTATATTATTTTCTTATTTTGAACTTTTTATTTTTCTTGTTAGCCAATGGTACGTGACCCTTTTTCTTATATGTGATTTTGTTTGTTTGTTGTAGTTCTCACTAAAAGATTCCAAGAATGATGACAATAAATGTGAAAAATCATTTCTAATTGACTAACTAAGAATGACAATGAAATGAGGTTAGGTGATTTTGCATTTCACATGCATTGAATTGACTCAACACTACTAGAAAATCATCAAATAAAAATCAATCTTAGAGATAAAAAAATATTATTGATAAATAGTTTCTAAATTAGTATCTAATTAGCTACCATAGTTTTAGCTACTAATTATTTAGATTCTACAAAGGTTCAACCACAAGGGTGTGACTTCGTCTACATAGTTGTGGGAGGTGTGACAATGTAGAAAATTACATCAAAGAATCAATCGCAAGGGTGCGAACATCAACATGGTCGTGGGAGGTGCGATCATGTAAAAAATTGCATAAGATATTCGACCATGAGGTGTAGCTACTTCCACATGGTTGTGGGAGTGCACTCATATTGAAAATTACATATAGAATCACATGTGTGGGAGGTGTTATAAGTAGAAAATTACACTAAATGTTTGACCTAGGGTTTGATGACCTCCACAAATAAGTAGGAGATGCCCTTATATAAAAAGTTGTACGAGAAATCTGATTAAATATCTATAGTTGAGTCCACATAGTTGTGGATGACGTATCCATACAATAAGTTGTATTACAGTTTAACCATTTTATTGGGTCATTGTTCAATTAGATTGAGATACACACTCATTAAATTATTTTTACTAGAGATTCAACCACAAATGCGTAATTATGTCCACATGAATGTAAGAGACACATTCATATAAAAAAAAATTGTACCAAAGATTCGATTATAGGATTGTGACTTACCATGTGGTATAAACACTACTCATACAAAAAAAAAGTTTAATATTGAATGCTTCTTCATAAAAGATTTAAAAAAGAGATAATACTTTTTTATTGATCCGGCCAAAATATATTTTACCGATATTTTGTAGTGGGAAATAAATATGTACACCCATGAGAAATAAGTTCTCAAAAAAGTTGTCCTAATACCAAATGGAGAATAATATTAATAATATAAAGAACAAGTATGAATTCACAGTAAATGTGACTTTTATGATAGTGCCATTCTTATATAAACTTTTAGGAAAAAAATATAAGATAATAATAATAACGATATTTAAAATATTAATAAATTTTTTTTTCTATTATATATAATGGTTTGTTGATAAGATATTACAACATATTTGAAGATAAACAATCTATTAATAGATTTGGTTATTCCATATCCATGTACCTAAAAATAAGTAAGTACATATCTTCTTGATTTTTTTTATCTATAAAAACTAAATTATCTTTATTTAGAGAGTTAAGATAAAAATATTTAAAGAATATTATCCAATAATCAACTTGTATAGGTTTAAAAATAATTAATTACTTTGTATCTATATTTATTGGTAACTTAAAGTGACTTGAATACGAACCCGACATCCAAAAATATTTATGATTATTTCACAAAAGTTAGAAGGTTTTAATTTCTAAAAGAACTTTTCCATTGATAACAAAATAGGGTTATTTGTTTACCTCACTTTAACAATTCTAAGAAGGTTACCTAGTTTACACGGAAAATTTGTTAGATTGTTTTTCAATTATAAATAAAAAATAAGAGTAAAAATAAAATAAAAAAGTTCTTAAACGAATGAAGGGAGATAACTAAAAGAAACAACGATTTTGTTTCTCCGTTATTTAAACGAGTGAACAATATAAATGAAAATAAATATATTTATAAAAACATTTATAACACTTGAAACTTACATTTAACTAAAAAAGCTAAATTTTTTTCGTATATTACTTTTAATATATTTTATTTATTTTTAAAATTTATTTAATTAAAAAAGAAAAAAAGAAAGACGTTGACTCCACGATGAAACATTAATCAATTATTTGTGTGAATTGGAGTATTAAGTTATTTTTATCAAAATAATAAATAAATATAAATCAATTTATAAAGATTCAATTTTTATAAAAAAATAAAATAAAATCTTCCATCTAATTTAAATTAAATTTTAAAAAAAAAGTGATTAACTCAAATTCCAAGAATATAAATGTGCAAGTAATTGTGTGCAACTTTTGGTACTATCCATATATACTATTCCTCCTCCTTTAACAAAAGTTAAGTATACTTTTAATAATTGTTTAATACAAATGCATGGCTATTTTTTAAAATTTCATATGCTTTAATATTCTTCTATTAACTTATTCACTTTAAATTTAATAATGGTTTAATATTAATGCATGATTATTTTTTAAAATTTTATATGCTTTAATATTCTTCTTTTAGCTTTCTCTATACCTTATTTACTTTAAATTGATCCCACTATTTATTGGCACGTCAATTGATCCCACCATTTATCGACATATAATCGATTTATTATTATGCCATAAGATATAATTCATCGATCCTCTCTAATACATAATCTATTAAAAGTTCTTCATTCTCCCACAATTGCTCTCATCCATGTGAATTATAACTACGTCAATTCAAAATTTATGATATATTTTGGTCTAGAATTAAATAATTAATAAAAGTTCCTTTACCTCAAAGGAGTAATATAAAGTTAAATAAACTTTACAATATTACACACAAATATTTTTACATAAAATCTTTTCCTAAAAGAAAAAAAAATAAGTATATACACAACTGTACTCAAATGAATTGAAACCAATAGAATGATTATCTTCCTTCATGGTTAGTCTACCTCTTCTTTCTTTTTGTTGAAAAGGTCTTTATGCTCTCCTTTTACTCTCTTGCTTCTCGTATTCGTGAACTCCAAGTTCGGATAATACCTGCAAAAGGACGCTCAAATAAGATTTTGGTATTCGACACTTGTGTTATTAGTACCGAATGATGACATATCTTATTCTCGAAATCTGTGCCTATGTTTATGATTATCATGTACCATTTATTATTGGGCCGGATTAGAGTTTTGAATAATGATTAAGAGTACATTACTTAATGTTTGACCACTGATTAGTCTTATTAATTTTCTGATTAGACATAACGAATTTGGTTGTGTCGATCGGTCCTGATTGAATGCTAGGCTTCCCGCTGACCGACCAGTGCAACAACTATTTTATATACTATAGTTTTTCAATAACAATTTCATATAATTATTTTTTTTATTATATATTTCTTTTTCTTTCTATTTCTCTCTTTCGTGTTTTATCACAAGTCTCTCAGTGACTTGCACTCTTCTTCTTATCCTCTAATCAAAATAAACATACGTACATTTAAAGATTATAAACTATACCATTATTTTTCTCATGATTTCATATTAAAACTTACAAATAGTTTTGATTTTATTGTTTCCCTCTCTTTCCATGGATTTTTCCTGGTTTTTTACAAACAAATTAAAAAAAAATCAGAAAAAATTAAAGTGTAACCTACTTTAAAATGAATTTGTATTATTTAGACACAATTTTACTTTTAAAAGGTCGTTAATTAAAATTATGTAAAGATAACACAATTTTAACTTAATATAGTAAAGTGGTTTCACGTTCACACAACTTATCTAACTTTGTAATTTTTTAAAAAACAACCCAATTTGTTAAAAGAAAAAAAAAATTGCCCGAGATTAATAAGATTCAAACGTAAATCTTATAAAAGTACTTTTTCAATCCAGTAACAAAATTCCTTAACTTTGAAATTTCTCTCTATTGACACCCAAAACTATTTTAGAATGTAATTCTTTAGTTTGAAAATTATTATTATGATTCTTAATTATCTGCATTCACAGTACATTATGATGTATTTATATTATAAAAAAAATATCTTTCACTTATCATTATAAGAAAATCATGAAATAGAAATCAATTTTAGAAAAAAAAATAATTAGTTGCTATAAGAACTAAATTAGAGACTATTTATTTCTAAATTAGTTTCTATTATTATTAAATAATTTTTAAATTGATATCTAATTAGCTACAAAAGTTTTAACTACCAATTATTTAGATTCTAAATTTGGTAGAAAATTTTTGATAGCTAATTAGATATCAATTTAGAAACCATTTAATAATAATAAAAATTAATTTAGAAATCATATTTTTTTTTAATTTTTAAAATAATTTTTAATTTAATCACTATAACAATTAATTATTTTTATTCTAAAATTGATTTTTATTTTATAATTTTCTTGTAATGTATTATAATCTTTCCAGTTTTGAAGATGTAATTTTTGAAATACGTATGCACACTCATAATATCACTTGTGCATTAATGGCAATTGGTGGAGATGAAAGGCGTGTTCTGTGAAAAGACTATTTATACAAAGCATGCATGGCATGCCTTTGTTTTTATTCCTTGTGGCATTTCTTCCCTGTCTTTATAGAATACAGACATTGGTGTTCTATCAATATATCCCCATGCTCTTTTAGAGTGTTTAGAATAACCAAGGAATATACTATGTAATAACATAGCTAGTACCCACACAAACAGAAGAAATAAATACAACATACAAAAAATCTAATTATAATATTGAAACCCTTTTAAATTCATTTGCTAATCTTTTCAAATTCAAAAAATAAACAGATATAATTATAAATTCTTTGAACTACAATGGTCTTTTTGGTATAGCATATGAAGTTCTAACACGGTCTTATTTTCTAGTTTTTTACGTATCACGGACACGGACACAGACACATAATGAATATGTAATGACATAGTATCGGATACATCTACATAGATCAAACACATTTATTGTTCTTGAACACGTCTTTCACACAAAATCTCACATGTTAATTACAAATATTTTCTATATGTTTAAGTCCAATTAGATAACTATTAAGCAAAGATAATTTTAAACAACAAAACTTTCTATAGAACTAGTTAATGAAGTTGTATATTTAAGACTCAAACTTAATGGTTAGGTTAAATAGTTTCACATCAGTTAACCCAGATGTTCAGCTTGCCTAATAGAGTTTTCTTTCTGAGCAATTGAGAGAAGAGCTTAGTGCCAGATTGGAATTGAGCATGCAGAATTTCCTGGGAAAAGTGAAACAGATTGTGAAGATAGAACAAGTAGGATGATTACAAAATGAAGAGAAACAAAACTTCTTCCAAATCTGAATACAATGAGGAAGGGAACAAACATGGTTTGCGGAAGAATTAATTAATGTTGCTGGAATTGACAGTTGCACCACATTGGTTACTTTGTGTTATATCACCTTTAACATTATTATTATACTTGCACGGGGTCACCTTAATTTGTAATCAATCTAATTGTAAGTATTGAAAAGTAATAAAGTGATCTAAAAAATTGACGTGCAAAATACCCATATATTATTATTATTATTGTTATGAAGTTATGAATGTGTTGTTGTATAGGCTGGAAAAACACACCTGATAGCTTCTTATGAATGGCATGCACTTCAGGACAGATTGACAAAAGCACTCTATCAGTGAACAGCAATATCTAATGGACCCAGGGCTAATTCCATTGATCCATGATTATCCAAAATCATGAGTTTTTAATTAGACTTGTTCCCACTTTACCTACCACACTAAACAGTAGAGTTAACTCACTTCACCTCTGAATCATGTTTTTGGACCACTACATAATAGAGTTAAACCATGTTTTGTGGTCCAATAAATTGGCTAACTCAACTCATATTAAAACAATTAACAAACTGGTCTTATTGCTAATCAGTACTTAACAGTGGAGAATGGGGATCCATGTTGTTTATTTTTAGCACCACAATTCTGTGTGACTATGTTCTTCCTTGTGGTTAGGTTATGTGAGCAAAATGAAATAAAATAGAGAAATGAAAAACCTAAGAATGATTAGGCCTCTGTGTTGGCGTATGATAGTGTCACCTGAATTGCATTGATTATGATCTCTAAATGGAAGTTTAAAGTAAGAGTAAGGCAGAAAAGGGTGTGATGAGAAATGAATTTAGGGCATGCAGTGTAGCCTTGTGAGGTACCAATCATCCTTTCCCTCACCTGCCCCGTTGGCAACTTTATCTTGAGCCATACAGGTAAATCCATGGTTCTGACACTTTCATCAAATTCCCTCAAATGAAAGCAAAGTATTAGAGAGTGACAGTATCCGAAGATGTACATACATACACACAGTAGATTCCATAAATGAATTTTATCTTCTTATTCTTTTGCCTGAATCTTGAAATATGGCTCTACAAACCCACATTGCATGAGGACAAGCAAAAGGGTGGACAGTGGCATAGAACAAAACCACTTGCCCCCACCCAAAAAGAAAAATAAAAGCATAATGAAAAGGAGGAGGGAAAATCAAACATAGCCAGCACCAGCATGATGATGTCTGTGGGGACTTCCAATTCCAGCCTATGCATCTTTCCAGGTAATCAAACCAACTCTAGCCCTATTCCACATTATTCCACTATGCATTTCCCATCACTTATCACTAATCATTCACACAAACCAAAAATTTATCATTCATCAAACAACACCACAATAATGCCAACCCCAAACTATTAAACAACCATCCTTTCTTAACCATTACTTAACCCACTACGGACACTTTTTTTTATCTTCATTCATATCTAATTCTCAAATCAAATATACTTACCAATCAACTTTCTTTTGCTATACCCAATAGTCTTATACCACTTAGAAGTTAAGGTAAACACACTTTCTTTTGCTATACCCAATAGTCTTACAAACAATGGTTTATGTAGTTTCAATACACTAAATAAAGAAAAGTAAATATTTGTAGAACAAAAATATGTATAGTTAGATTTAGGGTGAATGTTTGTGTTTGAACCAGATCTTTTGAAATGGAAGTTGAAACAATCTTGTAAGATTTAATTGTGATTAGAGGAACGCAATCAATGGCAGTAACTGTAGATGATGAAGTTGTTGATTATTAGAAAATAAGTAAAGCTGAAAGAAAAAGGGTAAAAGTCAATCAGTGGCTTTTTTCACAAAACTGTTTTTTTTTTTCATTATCTTTTGTTTTATGTTCCTCAACTCTATATATAAGCGCAACCCACACTTTGTTTCTTCTAGTCAAATATTCTGGTAAAACAACCTCGCCGGAAAATGGACGAGTCTTGGAGAATGCGAATGGGACTCACCACGGGGCTTCCTCGCCGCCGATCCATGGAGGACCGTTCCGCCTCCCGCACTCGCCGCTCCATCTTCTTCGCCGCCACCGCCGAGGCGGAAACCCTCGACCCTGACGACTTCGCCGACGTCTTCGGAGGCCCGCCGAGGAGCCTCCTCGCGCACAAGTTCTCCAGGTCCAATTCCTTCTACGAGGAGGTTTTCCGACCGCCGGAATTCTCTTCTCCGGCGAATGCGAAGGGCGGCCGGAGCTTGCCGGTGTTCCGGATTCCAGCGAAGAACGAGGCGTTTTACAGCGACATATTTGGGTCGGACGATGACCGGCGGTCGCGGGAGCGGTCGGGGCCGCAGTCGAAGGCGAAATCGAAGTCGAATTCGTCGTCGGCGCTGAGTTCCGAGGAGCTGAGCCCTCTCCGGCCGGCTATCGGTGATGACGTGGCATTATCTGCCTTTGCTTCTAAGCTCAGGTACTGAAATGAAATCCCAACCAACTAACTGTTTCGAGAGTGGGTCAGTTACGTTCTGAATTGACCATTTTGCCCTCTATGATTAGCTCTATTTGCGATTGGAGTTTGATTTTGGTTTTTCAGAAGAAAGTGTTCGATACCAGATGAAATTATCAGTGGTCTAGGAATCATCTTGGATCATTATTCATTTTTAAATGATATATAGTTAAATGTATTGATTTATTATTATAAATTGTATAATTGGAATTATAAAGATTTTGTAGTACTAGACTACAGGCTAATTTCTTCATGGTAACAAACTCTCTTTTATTGATTAAATTTCTCTCAGTAATATTGAAAGAGTTAAAAGGAGTGTAATATAGAAAATGTATTGCTAGGATTTTTCTTTCAGTAAATTTGGGACCTAAACTTTGAAATAAATATGACTTCAAAGATGTTGAACGTTTAGTAGACGAATTAACTTGTTTGAAAAGTATACTTCACTGACTTATGAAACTGAGGTAGGTAGCCTATTTTTTTGTAGTGTTCACCTTTCCTTTGGGCCAAGTAGTTGTTTGTCCTTGGTTTTTGCTGTCTTCTCCAGCTAGAAAGATTTTTTTCCCACAATATGCAGGGTTTTTTAGCAGAAGTGTATAGAAGATTTAATGCAAGTGTTTTAATTGCAGTTATGGCAACAGCTGTGGCATTCCTTAATATTGTGAAAAATTATGAACTAATGTGATTGACTCAGTTGCAATTGATCCTGAAAAGATTGATGTTGTAAACACAATTGCAGTCACAAACCATTTTTAGAAACATTGATTTAATGCCTTGTGAAACTATCGTAGCCTAGTTATGGGAACTCAGAGGTTTCTCAGTGATTGTTTCAGGCCAATCAATGTCCCATGCAGATGGAACTCAACCACTATGATGCCTGGGGAACACCCAATTAAACAAGGGGGGCCACTTTTTCCCTTCAATAATCAGTCATTTGAAATTCATTGTCAGGATAATGAGTACAAGGAGAGCTTCAAGAGTCCTCATTTGGGATTCTCACGAAGAGTCTCCTCACCAGAGACAATTAGTCTCGAATCCAATTCATACCAAAGCATGAAGGTATCCGCTGATGACTGGGAACTCAGTTCCCCGTTTTCTGCTGTCTCTGGGCTTTGTCAAGAACCTGAGGCAAAATCTTCAGGTCGTGATTATATCCTTCCAGAACTGGTTATAGAACAGGACGATGATGAAGTTATGAGCTCCTATGTCATAGAGGTAAACTCCAATTTCAGAGAGGAAAGTTGTGGAACAGCAGACATTGATGAAGCAATAGCATGGGCCAAGGAGAGGTTTCAATCACGAAATTCTGATGAAGAATCAAGCTTGAGAAATGAAAACAATGAACAAACCACAGCGGTGGAAGGTGATTGTCTTAACCAGACAAATAAATTTTATGCTTGCTTTCTTCAGCTTATCTTTAAAAGAATACTTTCATTATTTTTAGGAAAATTATCTCAGAAATAAACTAATTCAAATATGCTCGATATAATGCAGGAAGGTCTGATGCAGATGAATGCCATAGTGATGAAACGGGAAACGTTAAATCTTCGAAGGTAGTATGTTATATTGGATAAGCATTGCTTATGAGTAACTAAATAAACGTATGCATTATATTCCTGATACAAAGCTTGTAATGACACTACCTCAATTTTTAGATTTGTCCGTATTGCCTATAGTTTTAGATAGAAATGTTAAATTAGAAAAATATAAAAAAAACTACGTTAAATATTGATGAAATCATTTCCATCAGATAATATCATTTCAGAAATTGATAAAAATACATGGTCATAGAAAGAAATCATAAATATTCGATCAAGTTGTATAATATATTTACAGGTTGTGATAAGAAAACTGTGATTAGAAATGAGTAAGAGTTTAATCAGACTGCAACTCCCTTCCTGTCAAAATTTACAAGTCTTCTTATGTTCTCAAGCAGCCGAAACTTCCAGCTTTGTAAAATACGTGACTCTGAATCATAGTAGGATTTTCCTTTAGTTCCATTTCATTTATCTTAGAACACAGATTTATATGGATTGTTCTGTTGTTTCTATCGAAGGGACAGGCAGAAACAGAGAAGTTGGACAGAGATATAAGATTGTGGTCATCTGGCAAGGAAACTGACATTCGGCTACTCCTGTCAACACTGGATGATGTAACGTTTTCTGTTGCTGATATATTAGTATTGACAATTTATTGAATCTTCTGTAGTTTTATACCCCTTTCTAAGCATGAAAACAACTGGAGAATTGACATTATTTTATGTTTTCAATAAAAGATATTATGGCCTGAGAGTGGCTGGTATGCTGTTCCTCTTCCAAACCTAATAGAAAGTTCACAAGTGAAGAAGGCCTACCAGAAAGCAAGATTATGCCTCCACCCTGACAAACTGCAGCAAAGAGGAGCAACACCCCTACAAAAGTATATAGCAGAGAAGGCTTTCTCCATTCTTCAGGTACGTGAAATATGTGTCATATATGCATAAAACCTATTACTTGTTGCATAGACAAAAAAATATAGGCTAAGGATCAACACAGAAATTAATTTCATATCTTCTTTGGAACAGGATGCATGGACTGCATTCATTTCTGAAGACGTTTCCTTCTAAACAGAAGGTGACTACAATTCCTGATAACTCAATTTTGGTTTAGAGCTCGTGGGCAAACATTTTGAATGACTGAAGTGATCATGTCCATGCAGCAAATACACAAGATGTACATGAAATTTGAAAGCAGCATGTCCGTTTGTACAAACTGTTGACTGGTGGATCATGGATCTACTGTTTTGTGTTTGTATCGTAAGTTGTTTGACGCTTTTGTAGGTATTATTTTGGAAGTAGTTAACAAGAAGTTATTTGGTTGGTTTCAGTACTTGATTTGTATATGATGACATGAAACCAATAAATTAGCCTTTTGTTATTCTTTTGGAACCTTATTCCATTCAGATCTCATCAACAAAACAACAGCCCATCTTCCTTTTCAGCTCTTTCTGCTGGATAAGCTTATCAGTTATCATCACATGCTCTTAGATTCCTTTAGCCCCTTTTCCTTCGCCAGATATTTCTTGGTGTGTCTACACATGGTCAAATTATAAAATTGAAATATTTCCGGAATTTCCATGTTTACACATATTGGCTACTCAGGAAAATATGAAACCTCTTACACCCACATCATCTACATGTAATATTTTCTGTTGTTGGTCTCTTGATTAAATTCCATTCTTGCAGAGTTTTTTTTCTGACCTTTTGACCTAGATGATAAAACTTCCACCATATGTGGTTTTTAGTTTGGAGTGTTCCAATTCAAATTTTGATTAGAGAAAAAATTTAGTTTCACAAAATGTTTGATTATCTTTAAAATATATTTATACATTAAAATTTTGCCTGAACATAATTTTGTACAAAAAAGTGTTGGACTTAATTTTGCAAACTCAGTTACAAATGTAACTCAAATTTTCAAATTAATCCAAACGTGTCAGTTCCATTGATAAATATGAAATTACTTAACCTTTTCACCTTTTGTTCCCAACATCATGAAATCAAGAAATAATCTCTTTTTAATTCTTTTGGAATCTTATTCCATTCAGATCTCGTCAACTGCAGCCCATTTACGTTTGAACTTAACAACCACTGTGGTGTATGCTTTCAACCAACTAAGTCCTCCTTTACAAGTGCAATATAGAGGTAGACCTAGGTCAGCAATGATGAAAAATTGACTAAACTATGTTAACAGTAACAACTGTAAAACCTAATTAATCTGATCTGAAACAAAACAATGAAAACTGGAAATCTATCAAAAACTGAAAAAACTAACAAAACTGAATTAACTAAAAACCTAATTAACTACCAATTCTGGAAAATTGAAAGACTATGTGATTAGTACTGCAATTGAAATAGAAATTGGAAGATTCAGGTGAATGTGTATATGAAAAGAAACATAAAGCAGTAAATGAAATTAAAACTCAGAAAGCTAACTGAAACAGTAAACTTGAAGAATACTCGTGCATCATTAGGAATTGAAAATGAAATGACAGTGAACATGTATTAAAACTGAACTGAAACAAATGTATTAACCAGAAAACAGAATTAAAAAGCCAAATGGGTACAAACAGGAGAAGAAAATACTAATATAGAAGTATTATTAGAATATCAATCAATAACCACAGTCAATCTTTCTTCACCCTTGGATGCTAGGAAATCAAATCTAAATTATTTGTTTTATGAAGAAAATAGGTTTGTATGTTCAAAGCAAACAATTCTAAATCAAGACTTGAATACTAAAAGATTACAACAGTAGAAGCCATCTTGAACATGGTCATGATTGGCATTCTTTACTTCTAGAGTTTTTTTTCTCCTCATTGAAGTTGTATGCGTAGAAGAACATCATTGTAAGAAGCAAGAATCAGAAAGCATGGAACAGTAGAAGAAGATGAACCGGATAAGAGAAGAAGAAAGTGCAGAATTCTAAAAGACAGAATCGAAAGAAGCACAAAACAGAATTTAACTAACAAAACTGAAAACTGTATTAAATAGGAATTGTATTTGCTATCTCCTGTATCTTCTACACCACATAATGCCTATTTACAATTCTGAAACAAGCAAAATCATGGGCCTAAACAGCTGGACAAAATGAAATTACAATTTTACCCCTATATACAACTCTACCAAACTCTTCATCTGCTGCAGTTTTTTATTTTTATTTTTCTTTCACTGGATTCTAAACTTCATGCTTTAAATATCTTATTTGCATCTCCAAATTTCAAAAATCTGTTTCATTCAATATCAACCGAAAATGTTCTCTACAATGAAAAACACAAATCAGTGAATACTATGCAAAGTAGAAGAATGTAGAAATTTATTTAAAAAAGAACAGAATTACTACAGTTTATACTAAAACATCTATTACCATGAAAAATACAAATCTCTACTGAAAACAGGTAAGAACAAAAGCAACATTTAGAGGATACAATTAGGCATGAAAGTAGGAACAAATCAAGAGTTATCAGAACTCTTTGGGCTAGATAATCTTATCCTTAGTACTCAGATTCCTTAGCCTTTTTTCCTACTTCATAGATTTCTTGCTGTGTTTAGATATGGTCAAATAATGAAATTGAAATATTCCAAGCATCTCGTATAGTTACTGGTATGAACAAAGCCTCGTACTGCAACCTGAATTTAAATTTCAACTCTTACACATACTGGCTAATGGTAGGAAAATATGAAACTTATAACTCCTACATCATGTAATATGTTCTTTGTTGATGATCTTCAATCTTTTGACACTTTATTAAAATTCCATTCTTGCAGAAACTGTTTTTCTAACTGCTAACCTAGATGATAAAGTTTCCGAGTTCCATTGATAAAATATGAAATTACTTTACTTCAAACTTCATTCACCTTTGCTTCTCAGTATTATCAATATACTCGATAATATAAAAACGCAGCCAGAGATTTGAGACGGCAACTTAACTAAGTATACATATCAGTAACTTCGCATGAGGAGTCGAAAATACAAGGCATATAAACAATTTATCAAACAGTTCAACTTCACTGGAAAACTTTGCATTCACAGAAATAAATACATTTAATGGAATGCTTCCACTATAGTCAACCACCCCCCTGCTTTAACAACTCCCTAAATTCTTCATCATTGCTTTTAAGCATCACTGACAAAGGTAAAGTGATCCCACTCTGCACAACCTCCATGTGTCTAGGTTTTATCCTGTTCTCCAAACTAAAAGCAAAGTACTGAGGAAACTCCTTCAGCTCCTCCAATTTTCTCCCCATTTCCCCAGTTAAATACTCATACTTTGGCTGAAAATTATTTTCTATACTGAAAGTGAGCAGTGCTGGACATCTCAACACCATACTCCTAATCTCATCCTTGGAAAGTCCCAAAGTCTCCAGAAATTTAAGTTTAGGGATGAGGGTGTGTTCTACATTAGACACCAAGAGAACAGAATCTTGATAAGCCAAGGCCCCCAAATCCTTGAATCCAAGTCTCCTTAGGTAAACCAAAGCTGGCCTAAGCTGATCTTTCACACTGGATGCAAGCAATCTTGGGCACTTATTGACCACCCTCCTGAAGCTATGTTCGGGAACTTTGAGTTCATTCAAGATGAAATCAAAAACTGGGGAGAGATCAGTTTTGATGTCAGCGGTGAGAACCTTGGGGCACATGCCAAAGATTCTGGGCAGGTCCTTTTCCAGAATGCCATTGGAGAAAAGGAAGGTGATGATGGATTGAATGGATTCCATGGTAGCTGTACGGAGATCAGGGTTTTGGCAGATTGCTTTGCCTGCATCAATACCCATTACCTCAAGGCAGAGAATTTTCTCTTTGAATTCAAGGGAGAGTTTGGCGTGGGTTGGGGGATAAAGTGGGTGGTTTTGGAGGATGCTTTTGGGTTTGGGTGCCACAAGAAGAAGGTTTGTTCTTAGAGGAGAGTATGGTTTCTCAGAAGGGGAGGAGCAAAGAGAAGAGTGTAACGCGACGGCTCCGGCGGCTGGGAGCATGGCGGAGAGTGAAGAGAGAGTGAGGCATATAGAGAGAGAGAGAGAAGAAGGGATGAGGTAAAGCGTGTGCTATCATGGAGATGTCATACCATTGCGGCATGACACGTATGGATATGTTGCAAATTTGATTGGCTCAAAATGGATATCACTGCATAACAGATTCCCATAACAATCCTTATAAAAAAGTCTTTTTTTTTTTTAAACTTTCAAGCAAAGTTAATTTTCTTAAGTAATTTTTTAATAAATTTATTCAAACAAAAATTCATTCTGATAATAATATATTACTGAAATAATTTAATTTTCACAACTATTTCAAACAAGTTTTTTATTTTAAGAATGTGAACCCAAGATAAGTTGAGTATTCACCTTATCTTCATTAGCCATTTTGCAAGATTTTTCACCTTGATAAGAACTTGCGCTTGAAGTTGAGGAGCAAGTAGACTTGTTGATGTGTCTCCTAGATGATAGAAGCCACTTATATATACATCATAAGGATCATGCTCTTTAATGAGGGTTTAGGTGGCATGGTCCAAATCAGCAAGAAAAAATGCTAAAGTTTCATGAAAATGAATCATATGGGCATGCTTTTGTATGTAAAGGCTCTTGCTTGTCCACTTTACAGAAGACAAGTTCAAAATTTGAGGACTCTGCACTAGTTTGAGGATTGAGTTGGCCATGGCTATTTAAGAGGGGAACATAATTTAGGTAAATGGGTAACTAGTGGTAAAGGTGTGCGTCTCTTTCAATTAGGGGCCAATGAAGTATTTGTTTCGGTAAACATTGCTCTACTCATAAGCAGGTAAGGGTATTCTAACATAATTTTGAACCATAGAATTCTTAACATAATTTTGTATTTTAACCTGTTTGTCAATATTGTTTGTTACTCTCAGAAGAAGATATTGTCTACTGTTTACATTTATGCAGCTGAGTTTTGGATGGTGGGACTGGTACATGGAGAAAGCAGAGAAGAGAAGAGATGATGGGGTTGCTTGAGGGTTTTTTTTTGTTAAGGGTCTAATGGAAATTTTAGCACCCGGTGGGTGCAAGAAGAACCTATATCTTTATTTTTTGTATTGGGTCTGGTGTCCCTTTTCAGTGTATTGTCTTTGTAATTTTCGTTTGGGCTTCCATTGGACCTTAGCCTTTTAATTTTGGACTGATTCTCCCTGCATCATATCAATTCAGACCTACCCAACAAACTGATATGAAATGTTCATTTTGTCCTTAATGATTTAAAAGTTTTGCCCTCCTTATATTCATATACGTAAGTCAAATCATAAAATTCTAGATATACAAATCCAGAACTAATATGTCACTTTCGGATTTCACCATCCAGAAGCTTACCTGGACAACATAAATGACCTTCTGAATGTCAAGATCTGTAAGCAAATATAAACTAGTTACGGATCTCAATGCTCAGCACCATTTACAGTACACCATTGCGGATATAAAAATCCAGAACTCATAACTTACTTTCGTTACTTCTGGATATGACCATCCGAAAGCTTAAATGAAATACGAAAATGACATTTCAAATTTTGAAATCCAGAATGTATTTTGTGCATCCGTAAGAAAAAATAAAATCAAGGGCAATGTTGATTTTTAAATTTTGTTTTGGGTGCATGTCATAAATTATTATTTTTTAATCAGCAATGAATAGGTGCATGTCATAAATAATATGGTACAGGAAGAAATTGCCTTAATTTTGTCTTAGACTAAGGCCTATTATCAGATGAACCTTTAAATAGTTGTTTGCAAATAGAAATAACAACTTTTCTCTATTTTTTTTAATTCAAAAAACTTGCAGACAAATTTCTCTTTTCTTTGTTCTTCATTGTTCTTCATGTTTCTACCTTAGTTAGTGTAACATATTCCCTAACGGAGAACTAGATGGATCTCTTAAGTAAAACAATTAGATACGGCTTTTAAAAATCTATTTTGCATCCCAAAATCTTTACTAGAGGTTAGAGTCTCATTGATGAATTAAGGTATAAGTATAATACAATCTTGTTAATAGTAAAATCCTAAAGTCAAATTGACTATAGAAAATTGAATGTAGTTCGAGTAAACCAGTTAAAAGAATTGTGATTTTATCCTTTCTTTTTAATCTAAATGTTTTTTTATCATAGTTGTAGTTATCTTTCAAAGTTTCTTCAAAGGGTTTTTTTCCACTCGTTTCAAGTTAGTACTTAATTAGAAAAAGAAAAACAAATTTATTAACTTCTTCAACAACACACAATGTTGGGACGAAAAGTTTGCGAAATTTGAATTACCGCCAATTTTAACCTTCCTTGTTGATGAACATATATTCTTCTAATTATAGCAAATCATATCAATAATTAATTACTGAAATAATTTATTTGATGCAATGCTAAGCTCAACTCTTTTATAAAGAGGCTATTTTAGGATTAAAAACATGGATGTGGTAATCCTTTGATTTAAAAACTCAATGATAATATAAGAGACTTCTCTTGCAGAAACTCCATAAGTCGTTCACACAAGCAATTGGTCATGTAAACAAATACCAGTAATCTTTCGTTGGCCTAGATTTCGCCTTTGCATTTGTGAAAGCACAAAAAAAGTCATCGATATATGGTTCAAATAAAAGCTAATTTACATAAGCAAATCGTCATTTAAACAAACATTAGAAATCTTTAGCAAGCTTAGTTTTCCCTTTTGCACTTATAAAGTTTGTAACAGCACAAAAATCAAAGTTACTGATATGCAATTCAAATAAAGGGAATTTTTACTGATGAGGAGAAGAGTCCATCACAGAATCCTCCAATGAGCACCCTTACCTAATAACACAACTACTGAATGTACTTCGTACGGAGATGAAATTTTGGTTGATAATTATTTTGATGGATTGGCATCTGGTCATAGAAATTGAAAATGATATTACATAACAAGTCCAAATTAATGGGGGAAAAACCATTGCAGAAAACAAGAACTATGAAACTTATTTGTATAACTCCAAATCAGGAATCGACTTCACCATAAGGCCGAATCTACAAGTCAATGATTCGACCATCGGTTAAGTGGCTAAACCAGAAAACTCAAATATTATTTAGTATATTTTGAAACCCTTTCATATATTTTTATCAGCCAAAACAAACTTATAAACTTCATACTAGCCTTTCGGCAACTCGAACAAATTAATAGCAGACAAAAATAATCACTGATCAGCAATATTAACCTCCTCCCATCATTTGAAACATGCTAATAATAATATTTACGAAACCACAAATAATGAAACATTACCAAAGAATCGAACAAAGATATACAAAAACGATCAAATCAACATGTCACCCCACTAATAATAATTAGTAAAATTGCTAAAATCCTAATTGTGTCAACTCAAATATCAAGATTGATAGAAAACTAACCATGTTTTCCTTCATCGATAGGCTCAGCTTTCCAAACAATATCTTTCAGCCCAGTAGCAAGATTCTTGTAGAACTACAAAGAAAGACAACTTAGTCCAAGCAAGCTAATGAAAATGAAAATTTGTTTTACATTAACACACATATTTCGTGCATTAAACTTACCTTGTGAAATTCCAGAGTATCTCCTTCAGACTTACGCAGCTCAACCATGTATAGCGAAGGGGCTACCTCTAAGATCTGAGAAGCGACACTTAAAGCATTAGAAATAGTCACGAGTCCTGAGTACAATCAAATTAATATGAAGGTCATCCATATCATGAAAGAATACTTTGAAAACATATACCTCAGTGGCTACAGATAGATGACCTTTCCGCCCAGTCTTTTCCCCTTGAATCTTTAACTGAGGTGCAGAATAAGATAAACAATCAGAATGGGGAACTTATTGTCAAGTCATTAGTTCTAGAAAGTAAAAATTAGCTTCGATGTGTGTATCAAGTTATTAGCTAAATAGACAAGTCATACAGTATACATTTTTTACCTTACAGTTGTTCTTCTTAACATCAAAACCCAGGGGTCCTGCAGCTTCCTCAATTTTTGAAATTATTTCATCTGCTGAACATTTGGACGTGAATCGTGTTTCCCTTTTAACAAGTCCCTAAAAAATACAACTAGCCTTAACCATTATATTTAAGAACTTGCATGCTTGATTCAGCAACTTATAATAAACAAATAGCATAACATGATGGTACGTGAAACAGAAAATAAAAGTAAATGAAAATAGTACTTGTGATCCCTCACAGGACAATTCTTTTTATTTCTTTTTATTTTTTTATATTCCAAGTCAGGTTTCTATGATGCCAAGTTGCAATAAGAAAAATGTATACAAATCATTTACTTATCAAGATACACATACCATTTGCTTCTCAAATAGACTACTAAGGTTGAGACCTTGAGATTTAGATATAAGCTCAAAGGCATTCATTGTCACTGGTGCTGCATGCCCCTCTTCACGCCTCTCAACTACAAGATTTTGCGAATCCTGTGTACCGCAGTCAATATTGAGATAGAGGTCTGAATCCAAGTTTTGGTAAACAAAATTTAATCAGGCTTCACAGCAAAACCAAAGACTTACCATAGATTCGCTGAAAATAGAATTTACATCATCAAGACTAATACTAGCCTGTTCAAATACGGGAGGCTTATATCCCTTCTTGAACCAATCATTCTCAATGACCTCAGCAATTGTAATCCTCTGTTACGTATCATTAAAATAAAAACAGATAAAGGTTGTTTCACTTATTTGGTAAGATGGAGGGAAAAATAAGAATATTTGTAAGACACCAGCTTAGTAGCAGATCATAAGTAAATAAGCAAAGAAAACAAAAGGGCATACAGTGGCAGGATTTGGATCAAGTATTCTGTTGATTAGTTTCTTGGCACTTGAAGAGAACCATGGAGGACTCGTGAACTCAGCCTTGTAAATCTGTCACAGGAAATAGGAAAAACAAAATAGACGAAAAAGAAACACATGAGGACTGTCATGAAACAGAAAACATATATGAACAGCACAATTTACTTTACATTTTTTCAGAACAGGCTTCAACTTAGTAATTTCCGCAGTAATCCGCAGGTTTGTAGAAAACATAGTAGGACTAGTAGTTGGCGTTAACAAAAAATGCTAAGGTCATTTTAATTCACAAAAGTCAATATGGTGAGTTTTCTATACAGCTTCACGACATTAAATAAATCATGCTAATTACTGAATTCATAGAAGGTACCTCATTTATCAAAGAAAACAAACTAGAATAATGAGCACACATGCATTGTAAGAATTCCTTTAGTAATTAGTTCATAAACTGCTTCAACTCTTATTGATTATAATCACAAAGATTATAATGATAATACATGTTTGAGAAAAATCAGGTTGTTATGCTCTCAAACAGAAACATCAGAATAATATGAATCGGGTTCAGTCAGGTGAACAAAAAGAAATGGATATGGAGTCAATCAAAATCACCTTTTTATATAAAGCCGTTAGATTGGTTTCTTCAAAGGGCAGATAGCCTGCCATTAAAACAAAGAGAATAACACCACATGACCATAGATCTGCCTTTGCACCATCATAACCTTTGTTGTGAATCACCTAGATGATAAGGAAGTAGTGATAAAAGAAAAAAAAATAAAAGATTATGAGATAAAATGTAATGGTAACAAGCAGCAAAAGCCGATACCTCTGGAGCAACATAATTTGGCGTACCGCATGTTGTGTGAAGTAGCCCATCTTCCTATTATCAATAAGATAATCAGTTTCCAATTAGAAGTAATTATATTATCACTTTTTTCAAAAATTAGTCAATGTCCTCACCCGAACTTGTTGAGGCAATGCACTCAATCCAAAATCTGATACTTTAAGCACTCCATTAGCATCCAGCAACAAATTCTCAGGCTTTAGCAGATAAAACAAAGGAACACGTTAATTTTCTACCCTCTCTTCACAACACACACTCACACTCTCGTGGTTGAGTAAATACATCCCTTCTTTTAAATATAAATTCTTTCACTGAATATTCTCTGAATTCAGAAATCCATATTTTTTAGCCCTGCACCAGCACTCCCTCTTTGAAAAGGGAATCAAAAGGAAAAATGTGAAGGGTGCAAGAGTTACAGACCTTTAGGTCTCTATGAAAAACACCTCTACTATGGCAGTAATCCACAGCACATATAAGCTGTTGAAAATATTTTCTTGCTCCATCTTCTTTCAACCTCCCGCTGCGTGCCTGGCTCAAGTTAATAGCAACAAAAACACAAATAAAGATCGAGATAATACGAAGGACTCAGACCTTCAGAAGCTTACAGTAAAGACAAAAACTGTCTTACAATTTTGTCAAACAACTCTCCACCAGTCACGAATTCCAATACAATGTATATCTTTGTTTTGCTAGCCATTACCTACGCAAGGATTAGTCATTTATAATGAAGTTAGGAAAGACTGAAAGATAGGGAAAATATGAGAACAGAAAAAATTATACAAAATGTCATGTATTTGGATGCAATCATTTACTGCCTTCTAACCTCATACATACGTATGACATTTGGGTGTCTAATAAGTTTCATTGTTGATATTTCTCGTTTTATCTGCATATAAGGGAACAGTGGAAAATGTCAGGAAATACTAGAGTTACTATACTAAAAGAAAACAGTAAAAACTGTAGCATAAATAAGTTGTTCACAACAGGACCTATTATGGTCAAGCTACCTATTTTGGCCTCAAAATACCTCTACAAAGACGTCTTTTGGGATTGAGGTTAGGACTCTGTAATCTCAGAGTTTTACTGACCAAACTATTTACGTCAGAAACTGAATTCTAAGGGTACAATCTCCTAGCTTAAGCGTGGAGAGACTCACCAGTAATGTTAAGAGTTAAAATTTTACTCCAAAACTTGTTTTCTAATATTACACAAAACAGAGTATAAAATTAAATCATGACCTGTATAACTTTTACCACAACACTTGAATTTTAATTATGTTAGGACTGTCCTTGTTAGACCATAAATTCGTCAGCAAAACAACAGTTTTGGTTGAGTTTGAATTCGGAGTAAAAAACTTTTTCAGAGTTCAGCTTTCTTTCTCTTAAACTAGTTCTGCAGTGACCAAAGAATCTCTTTCGAGTTTAGCTTACACTTAATCTTCGGAGAGAGAGTATCATTAGAAATATCCATAAACTAGTTAGTAACTTAATTTCAGTAACTTCTTTTGTAAAATATCTCAAAATAGTTCAAGGGAAGATTTTCTATTTTATAAGCTAAACTACTTCAACTAGGTTGTAAGTTATTTAATTATTGACATTACTATCTTTTATACTTTAATATATTTCCTTACTATTTTAATTTCTTTTTACCTACTATTATCTATTTTTAATTTTACAAAGAAAAAAATTCATCTTCAATTTTAAAAAGACAAGATCCTTAGTATTTATTGAATTTTTTAAATTTTTTAAAATTTTTATATAGTTCAAATTAGAAAATATGAAACATTACAAATTGATGTAACCAATGTTTTATTACATAATGTTATGTAAAGATTATACAATAAAAATTGGAAAAGAAAATTCAATGTAACCATATTTTAAATTGAGAAAATAAAAATTTAAACTTATAAAAATAAATAAAAATTTAATTTAATTACTTCTTATTAGATCAAGTGATTTAAATAAGATGTCTTGTCTAAATAATATATATATATATATAACTTTTAAAAAATAAATAGAAGCATTAAAAAGTTTAATAAAAAATTAATTATTTTTAAAAAAATCTAAATTTCTAATTATATTTTATAATATATTTTTGTTTGAAAAATTTATATTTTATTTATATAATAAAATTTATGCAGTTTATATAATTTTATATTTATCAATTAATTTATGACACTTCTAAATTAATGAATTAACTTATTATTTCAAAATTTATAAATTACTAATTTATTAACTAAGAATTAACTTATCAGCTAGAAACTAAGGTATTGGTCAAAGTGAAATTGTAAAGCCAAACACATCCATAATCAATAATTTCACAACTTTGACTTGTCTTATTATATTATATAACTAATCATCAGTATTTCTGTAGGTATCTATTCCCTTTGTCTCAAGGATTTTTCTTTAGGTTAGATCTGTTATATTGAAAATAAAAGAAGAGAGAAAGAAATAAAGTGAAAAATAACTCTATCAAAATGAAAATATAAAGAAATATTTAAAAAATTATAAGACCCACACAAAAATTCAAAACCAGAACACAAATTTAAAAATAAATAGGAGTATGCCTTAATCCACTAAGTTATTTTCATAACTATGTAATATACAATATTTAAAAATATAATAATTTTTTATAATTATATTTTTAGATAATTAATTAAAGTAAAACATATTAAAATCATAAAAAAAATTAAATTAAGTTAAATTTTAATAATTTTTAAATTATTTTTTATTTATTAAATTTCATAATATTTTTTTTTTAATTCTAATTATTTTTTCTACGTCAAATTATTTTTAAAATTTTATTTTATTAATTATTTTTTATAATATATTAATATAAAAAAATATTTTATCACATCAATCTTTCTTCCTTTCTTTTCTTTTTCAGGGGAAACCTATTTTTTTTAAAGGTAGAATTGGTTTTTATAAAATTAATTTGAATAATTAAATTAAATTAGTATGATTTAAAGTATTTAGAAACATACTATTTACTTTTGAATGATTTTATTGAAAATTAGGCTAAACAAGATATTAAATTTTATTGAATTTTTTTACTTTTGTGTAAATCATGGAATTTTTTTTGAAAGAGAAAAAAACTAGGAAAATACTATCTTATTTGGTTATTGGCTTTCCCCATACACCTAGTAACGGCACACTCGACAAACTCCACTTTTTAGTATCTGTTGATTTGACATGCACATTCTAACCCAATTTCTTACACTTCTAAGAAACCAACAACTCAAAACAAACATGAGAATCCTATGGCCATTTCCAGAGACCAAAAATGCACTGCAAACTCTAACAACAACAAAACTGATTAAAACACTTACGTAAAATGATGTCATCCATAATATACTAATAAGGATTGAGAAAATCTTTAACCCCGTTGAAAAGTTTAATATATGAATATTCTAAAAAAAGTTTTTTATTTTTATTTTTAAACTATATTCAAAATTAAATGAAATATGAATTTTATAAAAATATTGTATTAAAATAAAAATTAAAGAAGTTAGAAAATTATAGATTATCATTATAACAATGGTATAACCAATCATCAGAAAAACTCTGAAACTAAAATGTTTCAAACTTCCTTTTGGATCAACCTTCTCTGCAAAGTAATTTAATAAAAGTTAATATTTGTGATTAATTTGATTGTATATAATAGGTCCTGGTGTGAACAACGTATATAATAAAGTTATTTCTATAAAATAATAAAATAATTTAATTTATTATTATTTTTTACAAAAAACTTTATTTTATTCATTCATTTTAAAATAAATGTTTAAACAAAATTTACTAGGACAAATAGCAATGATGCAGAATTTGGATAGTATAATATTTATACCCATCCCATTACTAATTAGATAATTAAAATATCCATTTTCTAGTATGCACTAAAAATACTCATCACCGATTTGGATATAGAGGTATACTTTTATGTAGAAAAGTTAAAATGTTTGAAATAAAAAGTTTAAAAAAAAAGTTAAAATGTTTGAAGAGTTAGTTATAAATAAAGGTCATTTTTATGTAAAAAAGTTAAAATGTACGAAGAGACCTATATTTTCTGTATATTTTAATAATTATCTTAATTATATAATTTACAATTAATTGATATAATCTACAACATGTTCTCAAATCCAATAAAATATTACGAGTAGCTAATCATAATACAAATTTATATTTTGGATTAATGTAATTTGAACATGTTTTTTTTAAAATATAAGTAATTTAAAAATCAAAATTATAATTTTGGAACCTTTTCTACGTTGATAGAATGTAGAAGTACTTTAAAAAAAACATTCAAAATTATTTCATAATCTGAATAGTTTTGGAACTATGTGATCGAAATGTTGTTTTTTAAATTCTGTTCCAGATTACATCATATAGCAGTTTTTTCTGAATTTGAAAAATATTTTGAGATTATATAATCTAAAAACCTTTTCTGATTTCTAAAAACTCTTTAGAATTATGTAATACACAATGTATTTTTTTTATTAAAGATAAAAAACGTATTTTCAGTTAAAGTATGAGTGTCACAACAACCCATAGAGAGGTGCAGCAAGAAGCAGCACATAAATCAACAAATTCAAAATTCGTGATTTTTTTTATCAATTTAAAATAAATTTATTTATTTTCCTTTCAATTTTTAAAAAATAATCTATTACAATTGGTTGCTTCTATAAGAAAAAAAAATCCTTTTTATAATTGGTTGTTTCTATAAAAACAATAAAAAATTGTAAATGTAGTTTGAGAGTTCCGCGGAATAAGCCCCTCAAAGTTAGCGAGTTTAATAAAGAGAGCTTGCAAACCGCAAACTTTACAAATCATTTTTTGTTCTATATAAACCTATTATTTTTTAAATATATATATATATATATATATAACACTCTTTAGAACACGGTAATTAATAAGAAAGATGTAATTAGTAATTAGTAATTAGGAAAATGAATTGTAAATTAGTTGTACCTGGTCAATCATCTTGTGCTTGAGAAGTTTCTCCTTGTCGAGAATCTTGATGGCGACGTTCTCCCCGCTTTCCACGTGCCTAGCGAACTTTACCTTGGCGAAATTGCCCTCGCCCAGGGTCCGACCCAACTCGTATTTCCCCACACGGGTCCTACTGCTCCCGCTGCTGCCCTGACCCGACCGTGACGTCATCTCTGTTCCTCCTGTGCCTTTCTCTTTGCAACAATCCTTCTTCTCTCTCCTCTCCTTCTCTCCCTTCTAATATCAACTCCTCTTCTTCTTCAGTGGCTGCCACACGCGAGACTTCGTCACCTTCATCTTCCCTGTCCCTTTCTCTTCGCAATCAACCGGAGAAACCGTTGGATCTGACAAATTCAATCGCGGCGGTTCAAGAGGAAAGAGGTCGGTGAGTCGTTGACCGTTGGATCGAAGGAGGACTCCATTATTTGCAGAGAATCTGAGGAACGCAAAATTTCGGAGAGAAAGACGAAAATCAAATGAAGCTTCCGGGGAAACCAGAAGCCTTTGGTTAAATATTTTCTCTCTCGCTGATAAGGAAACGAATCGGAGATTGGATTTCGATTTTTTTTTTTTCGTTTGTGTTTGGTTTGGCCGGTTTGAATCTGAAGAAGAAAAGAATGAATGTAGGTGAAGAGTAAAAGAAACGGTGAAGGAATGCGCTAACTAGGGAGGGTTCTTTCTGTGTTATTCAATGAACGATTTAATTTTGTATAGAAATCACTATTGTTTATATCAATGTTTAATTCAAAGGAATAGACTTTTAGTTTACGTACTACCAAAATTCAGGCTAAGTAAATAATGAATAATATAATGTTGAATGACTACAAATTTTGGAGATCTATTATTTTGGCCATCTATTGTCTAAAATGTGTGATTTCACTTGTGGATCATGATGTAAAACCAATCATGCCATACATTTAGAATTTCCACCTTTAAATATAGTAATCTATTATCTTAATCTTGGGTAAACAAATTTGTCCTTTAAATACATTGTCTTCTTTGTTTTTGTTAAAAACAAAATATTATACTAGATATCATTATTAAAAATATTTTAATAAGATGACTTACATCTTGTTTGGTGTATTTAAAACATTTTATAGAATGGTTCCGTCCAAATCACGATATAAATGTCAAACGCAATATTCCTGATTACAAGTGCTGATGCAATATTTCTGATTACGCTATAAATATTCTCTGATTATATCACATAAATGTCCTAATTTATTTGCCTAATATCCTTTATGATATTATATAAATGTTCCAATTATATTACATGATATTCAAATTCATTTTATGTAAAGTTACTATAATATGACACATTGATGTCAGAGTAAAGAATCCAAGCCCATAAAGGCTTATAAATAGACAACCACCCACATGGAGTATCAAAATTTGCATCTTTACAATATATTCCACTATAGCGTCAAAGTGTAATCGTAGGAGCCCCTCGTCCCTAGAAGATTGGTTTGCTAAAGCCTGGAGGCAGTTACCAGCGCCTCATCCACTTGGCCAACCAAGTACCAGAAGAAAAATTGAGAAGAGCTCATCTATAATCTGATCGACTTCGAACTAGCGAGAACAGTTTCAAATGTAACAACAAGGTTTTATTGATTAACAACTTGAAAAATTCAAGGAGCTCAAGGAATTTTAGAATAGACATATGAATTGATGGTAGAAATAAGAAACAACCTCATAATTAAATAACTAATTTACCATTACAGTTTATACAATTTTAATTACATTATAATTCAACAATTTTTATTTTTTTTTACATTACGGAAAAAATCAATGAGCGTAATTATTATATATGCTATTATAATTATTATATAAATTTTAAATTATTATTTGAATATTTTTTTATTATTTTCAATTATTATTTATCAATCTATTTTTAAAATTATGATTGACAATTATTATATCGCTTTATATATATATATATATATATATATATATATAAATAATAGAAATAAAGAGCATGGAAGCCAAGTCTATTAAGTAATCAAGCAAGCTTTAACAATTACATAGTCAAGTATTATTGCTGATTATTATTATACTTAATAATATGATTTTTAATATTAATACAATTAATAATATAAAAATAATTAATATTATTCTATCTTTTATATTATTAATTTCAATAATATTATTATTATCATTAAAATTAATAACATTATTAATTTTAATAATAATACTATTCATAATACTAATATCATTATTATTATTATATATTATTAAATACTATTAAATATTATTAAAATTTATTAAATATTATTAAGCATTGTACATATTATTAAATGTTATTAGTATTATAAATAG
>Ga0123342_1001173_pt1 | contig 43848 bp, 18 predicted proteins | sample Turbeawhitnodule_FD_89960 | JGI IMG/M metagenome (GOLD analysis project Ga0123342, IMG submission 89960) | Root nodule microbial communities of legume samples collected from Mexico - Turtle bean Mexico white nodule | ecosystem: Host-associated > Plants > Roots > Nodule | place: Mexico: Nepantla...
CCATCCGGTGTTCAGCCGAGGCCGAGGGCCGAAGGAGAAGCAGGAGGACGAAGAGAACCTCAGTTCACTACCCAGTCACCTGACCGACCGAAGGAAGGAGAAGAAGACTTCAACAGTTCTCTATGTCCCATCTCCCTAGCAGGAACAGGCACAATTTATAAAGTTTGGCACAATTTATGGTGCTCTTCTATACTAGTCTATATATCTATATTTCTGTTTTTTCAATTACATAATAAATTTGTATGGCAGAAAATAAATTATACATCAATAATATAAAATAATATAATGTTTGTAATCAAATTATAATTTATTATTTTTACTATATCCAGTGATTAAACTCTTTTTATAATATTGGAAATCAATACAGAGGCTTATAAGTAAGCAGTAATATTAAAAGCATTAGAAAAAAAAGGAGTGACATGTTGTTTCCGTACTAAACGGAAAATGTACCTCCACCTACTGTGCTTCTAAGTCACATCAAACATTTATCTTTAAAAATTAAGTCACACCCCACTAACTAGTAAGTGCACCCTTTGTCAACTATCCAATGAAACCCTTCTCAGACACTCTTACTTATAAAAACTGATGCTTTCTATGACTTCATTCATTCATTCATTCATCCATTCAGGTGAAATGGTAGCAGAGACCAAAAATGGAGATTGAGGACACATCAAGTGGAGCATCCATTGCCTTCCCTCTTGGCTTAGCTCTTCTCGTTGCCCTCTTGTTGTTCTTTTGCTGCTTCTTTTGCTGCTGCTTGCATTGGGAAAAGCTCAGACCTTTCTTTCCATTCTCTTCTGGGATTATCAGCAATCACCCTCATCACACACCACCATACACAGACACAACTCCCCCCCCTCACAAACCTGGTTTTCCTGTCTTGGTAACCACTTCTCTTTCTCACACCTCACAAACCATGTTTTTTTTTTCCTTAAAGTTTTAGTTTAGTCCTTAATATGTTGATACTGAATTCTTTGGTTAAAAACATGTTTTTTTGTTGATGTTATTGTTATCCTTTGAGGAAATAACTAATGGGATGTGTTTGATGGTGTTCAGATGGTGAAGCAGAACCGAGGTGAGAGTTTCCCAGTGCTGATGCCAGGAGATGAGGTTCCAAAGTTCATAGCTTTAGCATGCCCATGTCAGCCTGCAACAAATGAAAGTATCACAATCCATGTGGTCAAGGCAGCACCCAATGATTTGTGTTGAGGAGCAAAATAAAAAACTGAAGCCATGACTAAATACCAAGTTGCAATCAGCAAACCCATCTCAATTCCCACCAAGAAATTTCAGCTATACAAACTCAAACATCTGTGGATAGCTTTGTCTTCAGAGATGATTAAGAAAAGCTCGCGGGGTTACAGTGATGATTGGGAAATTAAAGCTCTGCATCATCTCTAGATGTATATAACTTTCCTTTTGGATGCCACTCACTGTAGAATTTTCTCTACTGCAAAATTTACAAGTTTGTAATATAACAAGATCTTGAAATTATTTTTTCTGAAACAATTCAAACATTTGCAAGGTATTAATAAATATTGTCTGTTTGAAAATTTAACAAGACAGCAATTTCCCCCTCTTTAAAGCTTTAGATTAAATAAAGTTTCTTTTATTTTAAATTTGATGAGATAATATTGTTATAGTTAATAATTATATTTAAACTATTATCTGTTTTAATGTTTAAAATTTTATTATAATTTTATTATTTAAAACGTTTTAAAAAATTAAGAGAAGAAAATATATTTAAATTATTTATGAACTCAAAATATATACAATAAAAAAAGAAAGTAAATATTTTTTAATTAAGTAAAAAATAATAAAAATGAGATTTTTTTTATAGTTTTTTACTATTATTATAAAAATATAAATATTAATAAAATATTTACATAATTAATTATGTCAGATTTTGGCCATTAGATCAATTTAATAACTCACACTTTGCCACTTATTTGAAAAGGTTTTTTTAGTGTTGTATTAATTCAATTTATATATTTATGTGTATTTTAAAATGAAGGAAAATTGATCTAATAGCTCAAAATAAGTTAAAGTGGTTGAAACTTTCCTTAAAGTCAAGAAATCTATGCGCATGCTTTTTGGATGCGTTTGTTAAATAAAAAATAAATTATATTTGTGTGAGGGAGAAGAGATGAAGGAAGAAGATAAAATTTACGATAAAGAAAGTAAGAGAACAAGTTTCTCAAAAGTGTAAGCACAGTGAACAAAGAAATAAAATAATAGGAAAAAAAAAATTCTGCTTGAGAGTGTGACATGTGTAAGCACGAATATTGGTCTCAACTATATTAATAAACTTTTTTCATTAAACTCTTTCTGAAGGTGAAATTTAAGAAAAAAATAAAATTAATTTCTGCATAAATTAGTTTATACAATTTAATTTATTTTTTTTATTTTGAAATTACAATAAGCTAATTTTAGTTTATAGAAAAGTTAAATTCATTTTATAATTATAGTTTTTCTTTTCTACAAGAATTTTACAGAGAAACTCGTTCAATGAATTAAAATTCCATGCTTTAATTTCAATGGTTTTTATTTTATTCTTATACTATTACTTATAATTCATTTTAGTTTCTACAAATTTTAGATGACAGGAACTTAAAAATTAAAAAAACGCAAACAGACTAAAGAAATTAAAATAGTATGTGTAAAAATTAAAATTGGTAACTTTTAAATATAGAAACAAAAAGTTGTAAAGTTTGCATAATTTGTTCCTATTTACTTAAATGAATGTTGGCTTAAATTTTGTTATTATGATAATTATATTCAAAATAGTGTTTTCCAAATTTCTCTATTGATTTTTTTTTGGGCGGATGTCTAACTATTTTTTGGGCGATTGTTGGGCTCTTGGTCTCTATGAGAAGGACATTAGCCCAATATGAAAGCCCAAGATTCACGTAGTATGAATTTGTCAAAGGAAGTGAATTGGAAGTATAGTATTAAATATATCTTATTAAGGTAAGGGATGTTAGTGTTTTGTTTAGATTTTACGTTGAAAATCTTAAAATGGTTACGAGAAAAGTGTTGCAAGTGGTGTTCTGTTGTCAAATGATTGGAATTTAGAATGTTGTCTTACTATAGGTGCTATAATGAATGGTGTGGTTGAGTAAAGAAAACTTTCTCTTATTTGATGAAAGAGTATAAAAATATAGATTCATATTATTTTTCACAGTCGGTGAATTTAATTACTTGGATTTGAGAAAGAAAACATTGTTATTGGGGTTAACTTAATTGGCCAGTTTTTAGTTTTAAGTGTGTTGGTATGAATATAATTAGTTTAACGAATTTTCATTCGAAAGTAATTGATAAATTTATGGTGAAATCCGTTAAATTAAATAATTTTGTTGTCAAAGTTAAGTTGTATGCAAAAGCAAAAGCAGCTCCTTAGAACTTGAGCACATTTTTTATATTTTGTAGACCACAACCATCTTGTCAGAATTTTGAAAAAGGAGTAGTAGCTGGACCATTGATAACAACTAAAACAATTATTCCACATAATTATGATACAACAACAACATTTAAAACACCATGAAATCAAGTATTCAAAGGAAAAGTAAATAATATCATGTTGTTCATTGGGAATATGTCATTTTCAAGTTTCTTACCATACTTGTAGAAATCATGCAAAACTTACAAATAGTCAATACATTGAGCTGTAAATTTTATGAAACCAATCTTCGTGATTTTGTCCAAAGAACAAGATAAAAGGAATTTATGTCAGTTGAGAACATCACAACATTTGTGTACTCCATTAGCGTATGTATACATGGTAAGGTTTTAAGGTTCTATACCTGAAAGACATCAATCGATTGGAAGAAGTGTAACAAATTAATAAATCAAAACTTGTTAGAAAGAGTATAAAGAAAACGATATATACATGAATGACAAAAATTACATTTAAAATTAATGCTTATGTAAGATCAAAACAAAGATCACTAAGTTTATGTTAGAAGCCCTATAAGAGAAACTTGAAATCTAATTCACTGTAAAAAAGAAAACAAACTATACATCAATATACAAAGACCGTCAACAATGAGCACAAATTTTGCTTTCTAATTTATCATCTAAGTTAGCATATGATTGTCATAGTCTGTCATAGAAAAATATAATGGAGATATTTTATAAAATATTCTAATTTAGTCTCAGCATTGTTTCTAAAAAAACGACCACAACTACAAAAGAGAAATAATTAAAACTTATCAAAATAATAATCTATTAACTAAATATAATAATAATAATAATAATAACTAAAGTAAGATGAACAACTTGGATAGATTAACAGTCACTCAACTACACTAACGGACCCAACTCTTGATTCTATTTCAACTCCTCCTATTATATAACATTGAAATTCTAAAATTAATTATAACCACAATTCTCAAAATATTTAAACTCTTATGCGACATAGATTTAAATAAGATTATATGAGTGTCGTTTAATTAAAATTAATTTATTTTTTTGTTATTTCTTCTTAAATTTGTAGTCATCCTTTATATTTTTTTCTATTTTAAGAAAATAAAAAATAAAAAATATAGAAGATAATTGTTTAAGTAATAAATAAAAAGTAATACAATGCATTGAAGGTGTAGTGCGTTATAATTAAATATATATATATATATATATTTATCAACTAATGAAATGTGTGGATTGTAGGAAATGTCAAAAGTTTATAATAAACTGTATGCAAATAAAAATTAAATACATAAAAAGTTGACTTAATATTAACTAAAAAGTTCAATTGACTAAAGGCTAACTAAAAGATTAAAAAATATGTGGGATCTGTGCCACAAAGGTGAATGTGAATGCATAAGTGGATATTTGAAATTTAGCTATACAATACTTTGGTAAGCATTTAAATGACATAGACAAAAAAAGGTTTAAAATTTGATTTTTCATCTAATACAAAAGATGATCTTTTAGTCATTCAAGATTGATCAACTTGTCTCTCTATTCAAATTAAGTTAACCACGTTATTCGTGAAAATGTAGAAGACATTCATAAAAGGAATAGTATATTATTAAGTTATATAATCCAAAAAATTATACTAAAAGAAAAAAAATAGTAATCTTATTTAAAAAAATTATTCACCTAAATTATCAAACTCTTTTTAATCCTTGTATATTTACTACAAGAAAATCATGAAATAAAAACTAAATTTTAGAGATCAAAATAATTAGTTACAATAGTAACTAAATTAGATATCATTTTATAAAAAATTGGTTTATATTATTGTTAAATAGTTTCTAAATTGGTATCTAATTAGCAACCAAAGTTTTAATTACAAATTATTTAGTTTCTAAATTTGATAACAAAAACCTTGGTTGCTAATTAAATACCAATTTAGAAACTATTTAACAATAATATAAATTAATTTAGAAACCATTTTTTTTTCTAAAATAGTCTATAGTTTAGTTATTATTGCAACTAATTATTTTAATTTCTAAAAATTAGTTTATATTTCATAATTTTCTTGTAGTTATTATCAACAAAGTTTTAACATAAAAATATAGAAAACAAAATTTAGACTAAAAAAAATGTGTTCAATCACTCACTCACTCTCATGCTCTAATGGATTCGAATAATAACTAAATTTATTTCTTTTCATTCAAATTGAAAAACATTAATTTGTCCGAGAGTGATTAAAACAACATCGTACATAATATGAAAAAAAAAAGAAAATATATTATTTTCACATAATTCATATTAAAAATTAGTTTTTAATTATTACTTATAAGTTAACTAACTACTTTATATTTCAAATTAGTATTTATTAATTTTTTAGAAATTAATTTAAAATTTAAAATATTAGTAATTAAAATTTTGGTAACTAATTTAAATACCAATTTGAAAACCATTTTATAAATTTTTATTAATAATAGAAACCATTTTAAATATCAATAATTTTATAATTTTTAAATTAATATCTACTTTAATAAATGTAGTAATTAATTATTATTAATATCTAAATTTAATTTTTATTTAATAATTTTCTTATAATTATAATAAATTTTAATAAATTTTCGCACAAATCTATTCTAATACATTTTAATTCAAATAACTTAACTTTAGTTACACTTTATCTTAAATTACTCAAATTTACTTCCTCAAATCAAATTCTTCATCATTCTCTTTTCAATCCAAAGAGAACGATGTAGTTTGAACATGAAAATATAAATACAGAACACATAGTAAGAGCAGTTATCAATTCTTTTTGGAAGGAATTATAAGTATTCTTTTTGGTGGCTACTTAATAATTACAGGATGCTGACTATAACATTATTAAGCATTTTGTTTTTGCCATTTCCTACAACTTTATTAAGTTATGCAACAACTCCATATCATAATGGCAGATGATATCTGTTGGTGTAAATCTTATAAGATTTTATAATATTAGACTAATTAATAAAAAATAGACTAATTAATAAAATACAATTTTTAAAATATTTCAGTATAGTAAGATTTGTAAAACAAGAGATTATATATATATATATATAAAATTGTCTTGTTACTTGCTGGATGTTTATATAATTTTTATATATGATATATAATTATTTTTTATTATTGATAAGTAGATAATTAAGATATTTGAAGTAGAATATATACATTTCAATATCTGTGGTACAATTTGATTGAGGAGAAGAGTTGGATTAATATTGGTGAGTGAAGTGAAGTGTTGGAGCATTGTGGTTGGAGAGTGGAAGACAGTGGAAGAGATGGGCGCGTGGATAAGATTGGAAAGAGTTGATAGAGAGATGGTGAAGAGAAGAGGTTATATGTCGCGTTCTGAACCCGGCAATCCAAAATTAAAAGCCGCTTTCTTGTCCCCCAAAACATCATTTCACTTTATACTCTTTTTCTCTTTCTCTGTCTCCAAACACACTCTTTCTTTTTTTAATCTTCTATCCCTTCACCTCTCCACACGTTTCAATTCTCACCATCCAACACACTTCACTTTTCTTTCTCACTAATTTATGCATGCTCCACACCAATATTTTATTACACACACATGTAAATATCACTCAACTCATCCAATATCATAATTATATCTACTCATCATCTATGTTTTCATCATTTTTAATACTTTTCCTCTTATTTAGTTAGGACTCAAAAATAATTCAAATATCACATTTTTATTAAATTTCAATTTTTAATTAAAACAACACCTTTTGCAAAAGTTGTTTATATTAATAAGTAGAAAGTTATAAGTAATGAAATGAATTTGTCCCATTCCTGTAAAATCTCAGAAAACAACTCATATTTGTTTAGGAGAAAGTAGTATACCAAAAACAATCTCATGAGTGTGGGACATGATGTCAATAACATTAAAAGGTTATTCACCAACATAGAGTGAAATGATTTTTTAGTATATTAATCAGTACAAATAAGATGGGAGTTAAACACAATTCTAAGTATACTCTGTACAAACTTTAAAAAGATTTAATTCAATTAATTCAAATAAGATCTATCTTAATTCAATTTTAACTTTAAGTGTTCAATAAAATCATCCTAAATTACTGTTGATTTAATTGATATTATATTTTTATTTGTTGTTGTTATTAAATTCATATAATTGACAGTTTTAAAATATGAGACATTTTTATTGTTTCAAATGATGTGGTCTTCTGACCAATCCACTCTACATTTCTAAACGAGTTAAAAGCAAGTTCAATTATGTCACTTTATATTTAAGTAACTCATTCACATTTTACTTTATTAAAAATGTACTCCTATTCAATTATTTAACATATTTTTTTAATCTATTTTTAAGAGTATTTTATAGTGAATTAACAATTTCTTGTGCAAGCAAGTTGCCGAAGTTCTTCCTAAGTAAAGTTTTCTATATTTCATTGAAATTTTGTAAACCATAGACAAGACTCGGATAAAATTAAGATTTGATTTTTTATTTTAAAAGTGTTATTTAATATATTAATATCATTTATCTAGTTTTGAATGTTGATTGAAATTTATTAAGATTAAATATAAGATCTTCAAAAACTTGTTAATAAATATACTGAGATAAATACTTGACAAACTACATTGTTAACATCTTTGTTTTTTTCAATAGAAACAAGTATTTTGACTGGATAAAAAGCTACTAAAATGTAGTAGACAAATTTTGGTGTTGTATTTTATGTTTCCTATTTTGGATAAAATTGTGTTGGACCACAATGCATTGAAAATTTAATATGGTGGCCTACTGCATGTTTTCAGGTTTACTGTATTCCTAAAACACTCTGAAGAGGGCAACAGTTTGAACCATAAAGGAATGTAGAATTAACATATTTAATTCATTGTTTCCTTATTTGCCCTTTTGTGTCAATTGAAGAGCCTTACAACCATGACCCACAACATGGATGAGAGTAATGAGTGGAATCCATATAGTGGTCATGCTTGTGGCTTTGTGTGGGCATATTTGGCAATGCAATTAACTTACCATACTCTGTATAATACCTTAGAGAGTATCAAAACAAAATTTAATCAAATTAATACTTCTGCTCTCTTACTTCCGAATGTAGAAAACTTTTATGTGTTGAAATCGAAACGATAACTTAACTAGTTTAAACATTTTAGATGCATGGTTAGGAATGAAACAAATTCTAAGAAATTTAGAATGAAAAAATAATAAAGGGGTTCTTAAAATCATGTTTTGGCATGTAGCTCTTAATTTCAATAGATGAATTCATAGAAGAAGAATAAATCAACGGTGCGCTCTCAATCATCAGAAATGCAGGGCCACTGAGGACTGAAGGTGCGTTCCATCGTATATGTTCGGCGGAATATTATTAAAAAGGTGACAGAACCTTGCACAAATATAAATAAATTTTTAAAGTAGAAGGAAGTGATAGTGCAAACAAACTTTGTTTTGGACAAAAGAGAAAAATTAGAAATTATAGAAAGCGCAGTTTTTTTTTTCACAAGAGGCTTTTCCTTTTATTAAAGTCATATATTTTAATGCATGGAGTTTCACATCAGACAGCAAAAGCTTTAGTTACTTTATGCCCAATGGAGGGTCCTTAGTTCTCTCTCTCTCTCTTCTCTCTTCATCTCAAAGTTTCAATCACTCTTGTTCTTGTTCTTCTTCTTCATCCTTTCTGATCTTCTGTGTTTTTTCAGGTAAAATGTTTTAATATTGCAGCTTGTGTGCTTTGCTTCCACGTTTTGTTTTCTTATGTTGGTTGAGCCAAGCAATTGGACCCTGAATTTCTGGAGCCTTTCTGCAACCAACCCTCTGTCTGTGTGTCTTTGTTTTTGCCCCTTTTGCTTTCATGCCTCTTACTTTGCCATGCGTCTTTGTCTTTCCCATTATTAATGGCTGAAGATAGTTTTCTATCTTTCTTAATGCTTTCCCAAATTCCTTTCAGGACATTCAGACAAGTATGATCTTTTCTTTCTTTCTCTTCTTTCTTTCTCTTCTTTCTTTCTCTTCTTTCTTGAGAGACTTTTTTTCTTCTCTTTTTTTACTGAATAGTTTGTGATTTTTCTCCCATTGATCTCTCCTCATGGTCTGCGCTTAAAGAACTGTTTTTTTTTGTGCTGAAATTTGCTTATAGAAGATGCTAAATGATTGATTGAAGAGTATGGTTCATAAATTCAGATTTCTCCCTTAGCCGTCAATTTCTCTATATTTTTATATTTTTTGTTGTCAAGATTTATCCCTTTTCGGTTATTTTGGGGAACTTTTTAACCTTTTTTTTCCACCGATAAAGTAATAATTACCCTGTGTGCACACCATAGCAGATTGTTATATTTTCTACGATTTTCTGTTTATTTAATTATTATTATTTTGTGTGTTTCCTCTAACACTCAAATCCTTAATGTCAAATTTGTAATTTGATTATTAAAACTTTAAAAAAGATATATAGTTTGATGATTGTTACTAATTTCATGCTTTTGGGGGACAAAGTAAAGAAATTTTGGAAAGATAGGTATACTTCAGTTGAATGCATTATGGATGTTCTGAGATGAATTGTTTGTTGGGCTTGTTTACAAATCAAGTGTGGCAAGCTGTTTTTCTGTGTAGCTTTTATGTTTGTTTGCTTGCTGATCTTGAAGGTTGTGCCATGTAAAGTTAGATAGTTGAGATTACTGAATTTGCTTTATAACAATGTCAAATGGTGTTATTGCTTGATAGGGCATACAAAATTGGGTGCTTTGGGTTAAAGTGTGATGTCTCCACCATTACTGGGCATAGGGGAGGAGGGTAAAAGCAATGTCACTTTGTTGGTTTCCTCATCAACCACCATGGAAAGTGTGTGCCTCAAGACCTTAGAATTAAAAGAACGCAACTACATGGGCTTATCTGATTGTTCTTCTGTGGACAGCTCAGTTCCGTCCTTCTCAGAAGAGACTAAAAGTAATCTGAACCTGAAAGCCACTGAGCTCACGCTTGGGCTTCCGGGATCACAGTCCTCTGAAAGAGATTCCGATCTTTGCTTAAGAAGCTCAACTCTATTTGATGAAAAAGCCTTGTTTCCTTTGTGTCCTCTGGCTGATGATCACCATTCTTCAACCAAGACTGCTGTTTTGGGAAACAAGAGAGGATTTTCAGATGCCATGAATGGCTTCTCAGAGGTAAACACCAATTTACTCATAGGACATGTACTTTTCTAATGCTTGTCTGAGCAGACACTAAAAATCCCCAATCTATCATGCAGGGGAAGTTCCTAGTTGATTCGGAGGCCAATCCGATACTATCTCCCAGGCCCGCTTCGAACTTGGGACTAAATCCTGGTTCTACACTTGAGAAGGCTGGGGCTCTGCAAAACAAAATGAAAGAAACAGCAACAACAAAGATGGGGCTCGATAGGCCTCATTCTGCCAATGAAACTAGACCAAGTATTCATTGTTCTGCTAATAATAACAACAGTGCACCGGCTACCAAGTAAGTGGAAAATTAAAATCTACCACATTAAGTCTGGGAAGTTGGTTTTAACTGTGGGAATCATCTCTAACCATATCATTCTTGTGTGCCAGGGCTCAGGTTGTGGGGTGGCCTCCTATAAGATCATTCAGGAAGAATTCATTGGCAACTAATTCAAAGAACAATGAAGAAGTTGATGGAAAAGTGGGGGTTGGTGCACTGTTCATCAAAGTCAGTATGGATGGGGCTCCCTATTTAAGGAAAGTAGACTTGAATAATTACTCTACATATCCAGAATTATCTTCTGCTCTAGAGAAGATGTTCAGCTGTTTTACTATAAGTAAGACAAAATTAGTTTTATGTGAAGAAACTTATGCTTTCAATTATTTACGTGGACAGTCTACCTGGATCCAGTTACTGCTTGTTTTGGTACGATTTCAGGTCAATGTGGATCTCATGGAATTCTGGGCAGGGAAATGCTGAATGAAACCAAGCTGAAGGACCTTCTTCATGGATCAGAATATGTTCTTACATATGAGGACAAAGATGGCGATTGGATGCTTGTGGGTGATGTTCCCTGGGAGTAAGTTCTAAGTCATATATTCTTTCTTTTCCACTGCCTTTTGTTTAAAAGAATAAATTCCTCAATGATAGCAACTTTATATTCTTAAAATGTGTTTTCTCATGACAGTTTTTATTCATGTTAACTTGTCTTGGGAAGGAAGCTAGGAAGCACTAAAACATCAAAATGATTGCATACTTATATTAATATAGTATTTTACCGTGTCTACGTATTTGTTTCTTCATATTAATTTAGGATTTCTGCTTTAATGTTAATTATATTACCTTATATGTTGAATCTTAGCTGCATCGTGTTTTATAATTTTAAAATTTATCTTATCAATATATCAGTGTTTAGTTCTTCTTTTCCATGCCTTGAATCTCTGTGTTTGCTGGGAAGGAACTTTGATAAATTGTAGAAAAATGATCTGGCATGAAAGGTTGGTTCACGAACATATTTGAGTAACTTGTTGCTTATTTTCATAAGAAACTTCAACTAACTTATGGAACAAACTACTAGTTACAACCTATGGGTGTGGATGTGTGGAATGCATTTTCTGTTTTATAGCGGACATCGTGGATTACATTAGTTTCATTACTAGGAGTATTAGTCCCATCCAATATAGTTGGTAGATACTTCTTGGGATATTTTTAATTCAAAGTAAAAACATTTTAAAAAAATAGATAGAATAAGGTGAAACTAGGAAGTGATAGAGGAAAAAACAGTATGATTGTATCACCGATTAAAAAATCCATTCCTGGGAATAAATAATGTTGGGGAATGTTTTTGTATACTTTTTATCGAACATGGGAATGTTACTTTTCAAAACTGCAGTATATAGACTTAAAATAAGCACACATAACTGATTAAATAATGCTAGTTTGGTGAAAATGAAAAAGAAAAAGAATTAACGTGTGTATTCTTTAACATTGTTTAGTACTTAGAAAAGAAATTCTGCTGTTGTCCGTGCCATATGAACCTCCATATTCTTACATGCTCAGTAACTGTCCTCCCTGTGTTATTATCTGTTTATGAATTTCAAAGGAATTTTTTGAAAGCATGATAAGGTTAATCAATTTAATATCAAATTATTAATACTGGAGAATAAATTTCAGTCTTGATAAACATGACAGTATTTTTTGAGCATAGTGATAGAATTATATATTTTATGAGATCATGATTTACTTTTGACTGTGGTAATGGGATTTTGTAGCAATAGCAACTTGTTGGAGTAAAATTGATTTTTTCACTATTTTGATATGTAAAGTCATAATGTAATTTAGGTTTTCTTTTAAAGAACATTACATACTGTATTTTTTGGGCAACTAGGCTAGCTGTATTTATTTACATTTAAGTTTGGTTTAATGGCAATTTGCAAATTGTACTCTATCTATGAATTATATGGTGTAATGGTGCGATGGGTATAAAGACATTTAAAAACTTTTGCTGCAAGTGAAATATTGTGGTTATTCCAATAATGTGGTATCTCCTCCTTTCCTAATAAGAATAATGTATACTTTTCCATTGATAAAAACCACTTTCGTGTATATAGGTCTAGCTTTTTGCATGTCTAATTTAATCTTTCATGAAATGAAGTTGCATAATGTTTGTTTCTCTTCCAACGAATTTCAAACAATGCCTCAACTCTTCGCAGGATGTTTACTGAAACTTGCAAGAGGCTAAGGATCATGAAGAGTTCTGATGCCATTGGTCTAGGTATTTTTTTATGGAACCCATCTATCTTACAAGTCTAACTTTAAACATGTCAGAAAATCGTGTAAGGACGTAAGGAAAAGCAATGAAGGTACAAAGCCTTGAGTTCTTCAACTGAATGCACATAACATGGTTAAGTAGTTTAACAATCAATAGGCATACAAAAATTTCGAATTTCCTGGTAGTTATTTTAATTGTGCAGTGGTGGTGGCAAGAGGAACAAGTTATATCTATAATATTAATCAACAAATAGTCTTATGGCTACGGCACAGTACTAAGAGTTCTAGTTCCCATTAAAGTTTGAAAATATATAGCTTCTGCCCACTGACTTTATTTTGCATTCTAAATATATGATGTAAAAATGCTAAAGACAATTTTGTTCAGAATCGAGATAATGATTAGAAGTGAACAATTTTTCAAATTTTACAAAAATGCTTTATAAATTATGAATGTGAACTAAAATTGTGGCAGAAATCAGAAGATAATCAATATAAACCCAAGTTAAAATTATTTTACTCTTTGAAATCTACTTTCAACTTAGTTTAGTCTATTCACATCTTGTTAGAATTTAATTTTTTGTGCCTACTTGCAGCTCCTAGGACTGTTGAAAAAAGTAAGAGCAGGACCTAGTAAGTGTGTTCCTTTCTATCCATCAAACTGTCTACAAGCTTCTGGGCTATCGTGGCCAACAAATCATCAAGGACTGTCTTGGAAGCTAGAACTGAAGGCATTTTGAAGTGGATAGAATCTCATACTAAGCTGCATCAATCTTTGTATTGTTTATTATGTCTGCCTTATGTTATCACGCCGTTTATGCTTAATCAACTTCTTTAAAGATTGTTATGTTAAAACTTACAAAACCTCCAAAGATTTGACTGTGAGAGTACCTATATTTTATGTACGTGAGTTCATGATGTTCTTGAAGGATCTGTGATGTGTAAATTTTGCAGCATACCTTCAACAGGTTTGTTTGAAGAAAAAACAAGTTGTATGTCAGTATGTCCATTGCCATGTACTACTGTTTACCACTTATCAAAGTCATACCAAAAAAACATACGGTTGTCAGGATCTAACAAAAAAACTGACACTAAAAGGCTAGAAGAACTCCCCAGCTAGATAGATGTTTCTGGTAATGATTTTTTTACCTATTTTCTGAAACAAATATTCAAATATTGTGCTTGGTGAAGCTTTGAGATTTGAGCCTCGACCATGAACTATTTAGATTTTGTCAAGACATTTCGGATATTGTTGTCGGGGAGGTGTACGAGCCAAGCATGTGAATCTCTGACCATTGGTTGCAGTGCATGGATCTTCCTGTTCAATCAAACCAACACACAACAGTGCCATGACATTATGGGGAATTTTTTAGCCATTTGTGGCTCTAATTCTATGTTAGCGTACAAAGTCGTGTCTTGCATGCCTCAACTAACAGGGTATTAAACTAAGTCAACTAACATGTGAATCTCCAACTTAATGCTCCATGAAGGGAAGAGGATTCTGATTTGACGTTTTCGGATTTAGTTGATAGTTACCATGATTTACTAAGTGCAAAAATGACACATGCAAGCACCTAAACAGAAGAGGGTTGTTTTAGAAACCCACTTTGATGCAAACATAATAAGGTTATGCAGTGTTTTATGTCTTTTCTTCTGAAATATCTTGCAAAAAGTGTGGATTGAGTTCAGTAATGCATTCTTCCTATGCATGTGATTCTTTGTCCGCTGTGGTTATGGAAACACAACTGAGAGAGCATGTGCCCTCTACTCTAATCGGTTTGGTTCATAGAAAATGTAGCAAATCTTATACCAAAGGTTTTCTCTGTGCAGTTTTAACTTGTGATGAAAATCCAAGAGGATAAGTACGAAAAGAATGTGAAGTAGGGATAAAAAACTAAAGTTTGAATAGGAAAAAAAGAATCTTGGTGAAGTGGTTGATTTGGCATAGGAAGATTTGTTTTCCGGAAAAATAATCTTAATCTATCTTATCTGGTATCTCATATCCACTAACAATAAGAATAATAAAGAATAAGAATATGCAGAGGTTTAATTTACAAATGTATCACTGCGAATATGTACTTTGTACGGACTTAAGAGGCTTTTATGGGAAGACAACGAAAAGAATGTAATTTTGAATTCCGGCAATCATAACGTTTTTAACTAGCCTATAATATTGTACGAGAATATTTTTAATGCATGTCAATATTTGTATATTTCTTTCTCTAATTTATATTTGAAAATTATTCATTTTAATAATCGCTTACATATTATTTACTTTTTTTTAACCTTACTGTAGTATGTTTTATTTTTTTCAAATATTTATAGACTAAAAAAAGAAAATAGTACAGATAAAAAATGATAATGATTTTTTTAGTATAAACTAAAATAAAAAACTTGTTGATTTGTAAATCCAAATACTTTTAAAATACTAAAAATATAGGGTTTAGAATAATAAAACACAAAATTAGATAAAATTATTATTTTGATGACATTTCACAAACTTATTTTGTAGTGCAAATTTTTTACAACCAAGCATGTTAATTGATTTTTAAAAACTAAAAATAGCATATTATTTTTCAAGTAAATTATAGTAATCCCTCAGTTGAAATATTATTTAATATGAAATTCTAAAAATAGCGCAATATTTTCTTTCATGTAAATTATAATAATCCATCTCTGAAATATTGATTTAATATAAATGAAATTTAATTTAATACTATTATAAATTAATAGCATAAGGTATATTATTATTATGTATCTATTTAAATTCACATTAGGGAATTAAATCTTGTCACGGGCTAAATTTTTCTGGGATTTTTCTCTCTTTAAAAAATAATTAAAGTAAACAAAATTTACGGAAAATCTAAAAAATAAATAAGCTCCTTAATTTTTTTATGAGGAAAAGGAAACAACCAATTCACAAAATCATGTAAAAAAGAACTTAATAAACAAAATTAACTCCTTTCCTTTTCCCTTTTCTCATGGGTCATCCACTTTTAGCAAAAGATTGAGAAATATATCATAACATTTTTAGTTTTAAAACTTTTATTTTAGTTTTTAATTTTAAAACTTATTCCTGCATTATATATTTTAATCTTCATCTTAAACAAGAATGTTCGTTTGAGCATTTATTTTAACAAGGGCATTTTAAATAATTTCATAACTTTTAAATAATTTAATCAATGAGTGATTTTAAAAATTATTATCACTACAATTTAAAATAATATTTTATCCTAATTTTCATCAAATTGTTTTACCAATAATAAAAATTAATCTTGTATCGTAATATAAGTTATTTATTAATATCAATTATATATTCACAAATACTTTTTATTAAACATTTTTCTTGTCCACCATTCAAACTAAAATACCAGTAACTTTTAAATGAACATAATTAAAATCCAGAGGAAATGGCCCACATTCTCGTACGGGTGGATTTTGGTCAATAAAGACGAAATGCAAAGTAGGTTTAGTTTGGGTTTGTTTGATTGGTTGCATTTGCACCTTTTGGGTCCATCATCTTTGTATTGATATTGGTGGGCCTGATGGCACTGGGCTCGATCTTCTGGGCCTACTACTACTGTCTAAATATCAATAATTATTACTCAAACACAGTAATACATAATACTTTGTAATGTCTTGATCGTGTATTAAATTGGTACAAGGGTTGCTATGAATCATGTATGGACTCTCGAATAATTTTCAAGTTCATCATAATAATTCGATTTTTTTAGGGTTAATTTTGTATAGTAGATATGATCTTAAAAGTCGTACTACTAAGTATGTTTTTTATTCGTTAATTTGGTACAAATTTTTTCACTAACCATATAAAACTATTAAAATCTTAGTTTTGATTATTAATTATCGTGGAGTGAAATCCTTCAAACGGATATATTATTATTAATTAATTAATTAGTTCTGGTTCAAACAAAAATAGTTTTGAGAGTAATTATAATTACGATGAGAGTATAAGGTAAGTTTTTTTGTGTAATAGGAGAAAGACAAAAATAATAGTAGTTTCTGAAAATAAAAAAACTAAAAGATTCGCATTGAATCAAAGTAGAACATGATTTGTGACAGGTGCGATATGCACTTAGTATTATTAGGCAATTATCTAATTTTCTATCTTGTGGGAACCAATCAGATTATATTGTTTTGACAAACATCCCATGTGGTTTCAAGACAGATGCAAAATGTGGTCTTCCAGACTCACACAAGTCAACTTCCTAATGCATGCACCATCATTACATCCATTCACATTGCTCAATATATTACTAATTATATAAAAATATCACAATATTCACAACAAAACTATAGCTATATATAAATTAACTTAGTGTAGCAGATTTGTCTCATTCCATAGAAAAAGCAACCTAATCAGTTTTGGCCATATCCAACTGCTTTATTTTTTGCAGTTTTTACAAGCATCATAAATATTTCTAACATTTGTTGTGCTTATTTTATGTAAAAGTTAGAGGCTCTCAATGTGCAGGATCATTAACAGGGGTTCTAGCTGAACATCATTTCATCATTATTACTCATTTGGAACTATTTTGCTTTATTTGCTCACTCATTCATTGGGAAGGCATGTATACTTCTGTCTAGAGTTTAATTTTATTTTTTTGTCTATTTTTTCAGCTTTTCAAATATATATTTCTCTTCTCTTATAAACATTTTTTTGAATGACTTCAAACACTAAAAATGATACATTCTAAAGTCAAACAAAATTTTTAGAAACACCCAAATTATTACTCCAATTAAGTTCTATAACCTGAAATATTGGAATAATATAAATGTGTTTTTATTAATTGATAATTATGCTTCTTAAAATATATTACTAGTAAATTGATTTTCACCAACAAAATATATATACAAATTTTTATTTATTTCATCTACAAAAGTTTCACATGTTGAAAAGTTGGTACCAAAATATATCGATAATAACATTTCATGGTATGGATGAGTGCAAACCTTACCTTATAAGCCAATTTTACAAGGTTGAGTTAAATTTAAAGTTCACTTCTTAATATGATATTAGAGTCATTTAAATCTATCATAAGCAGAATGTATTGGATTTATATGACCACCCGTTATTGAATCGTTGTCAGACCAACCATAATATATAGTCTCACACATAAGTTGATGTTGATAGGTTTCAGTGTGAGAAGGTGAAAAACCTACATCGACTAGAAATAAAACATTTTATAAATGAATGTAAATCTCAACTTATAAACCGATTTTATAATATTGAGATAAACTTAAAAAAGTATATTTCTTAATATATATAAAATCTGTAAAATAAAATCATAACGATATATTAAATTTAAAAGTAAACATCAAAATATGGTGGAACATATACTTATTACTTATTGTAGAGATTTTAGTATTAAAAAAAATCTATCACATTTGATATTCAATATTTGGCCATATAATTCATTTGGTGAATATCTCTTTTACAATTTATATGGTACAGCAATAGGCAAGATCTATGCCCATCCCTTCAATCATTCAGATGGAAGAGGTATTGTGATAGAATCTTGTAGGACAGTGCAATTCAGCAGCAGCAGGGGATGGCAAAGATTAACAAACACCCATACTTTGCTGGATTTGAAGTAGTACTGTTACCAGACCAAAGTAAATTATCTCCCAAAAGTTGGTGGTGTGAAAACTGCAGTCATAAACAAGTCCAGAGGGAGAGATATTTCATTCTGTTGATTACAAGGCCTATTCAAATCACATAAATAAATTAAATATATTTGGAAAGTAGTTTAGAATATCCTTGAATTTCAACACCAAAAGGGACCCCACCTCATCTCGATCTCTTTCTTTGAAAACTTAATTGAAACAGAAGCTTATTAAAAAATGAACAGGAGAAGGAATTATGTGAAAGGTGCAAAACATGGCCTAAGATGGTAGCCAACTATAGTTCTCTTGGACTTGCTCTACCTGCCTTGTACATTGCATGATTGAAGGAAGTTGGAGTGGTTAGAAATGGTTGTTGCAATTAAAAGTCATGAACCATTGAGATCACACAAATAATTAATTAAATCCCTACCCTCATCACTTCCACTACAATCTAAAAAGTGGTTACTTTTGACAAACTATGGCTACCCACAAGTGATCTTAATGTAAAAATTACTGCCAAAGGGTGTGTGCTTTTTTCTTGACAGCAAATAAAATGAAAAAAAAGCTATTTTTGTACCTACTAACAATATGATATGATATCACCCTAAAATCTCACAAAGTTTTTGTTAGAAAGAGACTCTAGTTGTGCACTTTACCAGACCTTGAAACTTCAAATCAGCGTTTCTAATCAGATAGTGATAGAGGAAACACAACCATGCTGGGTCATTGCTAATTTTGTGCAGTGTGTCTTGAAATCTAACCTGGTGGCAAAGCAATCCACATGACCGACCACTAATTGAAACATTGTAATGTCTTTGTGTAGTAGTGTCCTACTCCTAATGATTAGATTATGCAACACAACGTTTGAACCCCCGTTTTAAAGTTAAAGTTTAAGTGTGAAGAATGAATTAATGAAAGGGTTTGCATGAGTCTTAACAAACTTGAGTTGATAAAAGTGTGTCCTACTACTTGTGGCCTTGTCTTTGACCGAAACTTAAGAAAGGAGGAAGATAAAGTTGCATGTGTCTATCAGTGCCATGTTCATCACTCTTAAGCCAATACATATATATACTATTCTCTGAAATTAATGTCACTTTGAGAACTGCCCAAACTCTTGAGCGTGCGGCCTTCAAAACTCTTTTATCTGTGCAATTCACAAGGGACAACTTTCACATGAATTGACCCATGATAACAGAGCACGTGGTATTACCATCACCAATGTAAACGCTTCTTCTTCTTCTTCTTTTATTTTCTGGCTTCTTGCATCAAGCTACATGTCATTACAACAATCAACTTGGTTAGCGCAAAAAAGAAAAGCTTCTACAACGAAAATAAAACTATACGTCAATGCTATAAATTGATAAAAATAAAAATAATATACACACTAATATTATATTTAATAACATTACATAATTATATTTTAGATTTCATCAGTCAATAGTCAATGTAATTGCGTATATAAAAAATAAACATATTTTAAGAAGAGAAAAAAAGAATTTGTGTGAATTTAGATTACATACACAAATAAATTTTAATGAAATATTGTCGATTTAACCGATGTATGAATTACTTAGGTGTTAGTCTCAGTTTGATTAAGGCTTATTGACATGATGTAAGAAATACTAAAAATGACTTATAATTTAATAAAAGGTTAATATTTTAGAATTTATTGCACTAAAAATACTATTTGTTAAGACACAATCTTATTAAATAAGTACTTGTTCTCAATTAATTTGGTTGGTTAAACATGATTTTCATCCGATATTACATAATGAATTTTGGACTTACAACTTACTAGTTTGAGAGGTTGTAATTGTTCGCTTTAAGTTCAATGTATCATTAATATTTTCCAAACATTTCATTTCCCTTTACAAGTTTCTACAAGTTTTTATATATTATAGTGAATTAGTACTTTATTTTCTAACAATTTGGCATTTCTATAACGGGATTAATGTGGGAATTTGCACTATATTATTTTCTTGGTTTTTAATTAGGTCATGTTTATATTTTGTTTTGTTTGAATATTTATTCTTCCTATATATTCTATTTCATTTTTTACCTTTTTAATTAGGTCTTTTAATTTATTATATGATTTACATTAGTGTATAATGTATCGTTTATGTTAAATTAATAATAAAAAATAAAAAATAAAATTAAAGATGTCCTTCATTATATATATGTCGATTTAGTGGAAAATTAGTGGATAATGTCGATTTAGTGTTGAGAGAAACTAGTTTCATCTTAAATAATTATAAAATCATATTACTTGTTTAGTGTGAGTCAAACATAGCTATCATAATTAAATAATTTAATTTAAAGTTCAACATACTAATTATCATTATTTATTTTTTAACACAAAAGTATCACATTAATGTTGATTAGAACTACACTACTTGTTATAGCTAAAAAATATGGATCTCTATTAGAACATTGAGTTTAACTAAAAAAATATATGAATTTCTAATGGAATTTATGTTCTATTTTTGTACGCATTCCTTTTATCTTTTAGGTGTTTTTCTCTCCTTATGATATTGTCTTTAGTTTTTTTTCAATATTAAATATTTTGATTACCCATTTAAAGTAAATCTCCAATATTTAAATTATTTTAGTATTAAAAAATAATAATTTTTTTGTATTTAATATTTATTCTTAATTAAAAAAATGAACTTTTATTTCACACTACAAGAAAAAACATGAAATAGAAATCAATTTTAGAGATAAAAAATAATCAGTTGTTATAGTAACTAAATTAGAGATAATTTTAAAAACTAAAAAAAAATTGGTTTCTAAATTAGTTTCTATTATTGTTAAATGGTTTCTAAATTAGTATCTAATTAGCAACCAAAGTTTTAACTATCAATTATTTAATTTCTAAATTTTATAATAAAAACTTGATTGCTAATTAGATATCAATTTAAAAACCATTTAACAATAATATAAATTAATTTAAAAATCAATTTTTTTTTTAATTTTTAAAATGATATCTAATTTAGTCACTATAATAATTAATTATTTTTTATCACTAAAAATAATTTTTATTTCATGATTTTCTTGTAATGAGTATAATCTTTCAACTAATATAAAAACATCTTACTCTATTTCAATATTATATTATTTTCCAACTTATTATTGCTTTAGCTCGGTACTAATTGCCTCTTCCTAAAAAAAAAGAAATGCTATGAATTTAACTTCTATTTTGACGGTCTCCACCTTGTTTGTCGCAAATATAACGGTCTCTAACATGCATTTTTCAAGTAATTAGTAGAGTGTGTAGATTTTCTTTGGTGGATTAAATACTGGATAATGCTACTACTAATGCAAGCTAAATACAAAAGTGACGTGTACTTAGTTTACGTATTCAAAATCTATCAGAATCACCCTATATGGCTAGAAAAATTGAACTCTGATGGTCTTAAAAGGAGAAAAATACAAATGACGAATAATAGGAGTTGAATGGTTAAAAAAGATAGAAATGATTAGATATGAAGAAAAGGTTTTGAAGACAAGAATTTGGTAATATAATTTGAATGTAATATGAAGTGGTGATGTAGCCTAATAAATAGGGGAGGGAGGCGAATATTTGAAACAGAAATGCATGTTGATGAGTTTGAAGCGGTTATTGTACTTAATGAGATGCATAATGTCACATTTTACAAACATCCTTAGATAATTTGATAGGTTGTGTTGTGTCAGTACGTGTGTTTGTATGAACCTTGCAAAATTGAGGACCCAATCCATCACATCCCCATCCATGAATATCCCACCATTCTTGTTCTTGTTCAGTGGGTAAAATACAAAAATCACTTTCATCTCCATGCTTCTGTACTACACAATCTCAACCGTTCATTTTAGGTCAATACCTCCAATGCACTGTCCAATCATACATGTGGCTCCCATCTCTACCATCCTCATCAAAATATAAGGGGGCCCTTTGCTTCTTATTTAAACTACCAAACAAAATTTGTGAGAGAAGGAGCTATCAACAAACAAAGCTTCAATTACTACGCAAATTCGAATTTTAGCCATGAAACAAACTAACTATTGTTAGAGTTTTTCTACTTTCTATTTCTTTTATGGGTTGCAAAATTACTTTTCGAATCTTTTACTAAACTTGCCTTTTATTATAAGTGTTTAGCAATCAAATAATTTATCTTTCAACACTTATTTTAACTTTTTTTTTTTACTTAAAGAGAAGTTTAAAGGAAAAGGACTCCTCATTTTAAGAATAGGACAAATTACTATTTTTAAGGAAAAACTCTTCCATTCAAATCCTGTCATTCAATTCCGTCAACAAACTTTTTGTATAAACACACAAAAATATCGACCATATAAAAATAATATTGTATTGATTTCAATCTAAACATGAGAAAGTGTGTAAAAAAAAAGTAACACCAAATACACTTTGTAATATGACTTGGTTTTTAAATTCTTTCAATTTGATTCATTTTAGCCCTCGATAAATCATAGCAAAACAATCGTATTCAAGAATTAATTCACACAATTTACTATCAATGACTAAATTAGGTACGTCTTCAAGGAGCATTATAGCATTTTAGTCGATGGATTTAATTCATTTAATTGATACATGTCTTTGTATTTTTTAAATAAAGATTCAAAATATTATTGTAAAATATCACCTTCCCCTTTTTGGGCAGATGGGCTTAATTAATTTTACTCTTTTTCTTTGTTCACACAAGAAAATGGGGGTGTAGAAGCATGATGTACAGACCCAACGATTAAGACATTTTTTTGACATGAAGTACTCTTTTTAGGCAAATGACAAGTTCACATAACCCAATAACATGCTGATTTAAAAAAAAAATACTTCATGGTAAAATCATACTTTTATGTAACTTATTCTTAAATAATAAAAAAAGTGATTTTACACTAAGGACATTGATATTGAGTGTCTTCAAGATACTCAGACAAAATTAAAAATAATAATTCTTTTAATAAAAATCATAGAAAAAAAAATATTGATCACATATTTCTCTGCATCACAGTAAAAGATCTTCTTCTTTTTAACACCAAACATAAAATACTTAGTACAAGTATAGAAAGAGGTTATAGTCTATTTACATATAAAACAAATTAATAATAATATAGAGGTTCTTCACGAAAACAATTTTCTACATTTTGTGAATATGCTTCCTTCAATGGAGACCTCCAACATCTTCAACTGTTCCCATCCTATTGACTGAAAAGGGCAATGATTTCGGGCTATAATCTGAATATCATAGAGTTGCAAGGATTCAACCTGTTATTTTAAGCCCAACAAAGAAACTTTACATACTGAATTTTTTGCCATAATTTTTTTTATATTGAAACACACATTGATTCTGCTTATACTAAACACTCCAAATACTTGCGAAAACAATTTTTTTTATCTTCCCACATCTGATTTACGTTGCCAGAAGAAGTGTTCCTTAGCATTGCAAAACAATGTTCAAATAAAACATATAACCTTTGGTGGAGTTCTGCATATCAAACTTAGGTTTTGGATTTTTGTGTTGAGATGAAGGGAAATGGTACTGCAGAGCACATGGGTTGGCAGTGTGCATTTCACATGACCTTCATCTTATTCAACAAATATTCATCTAAATTTCTTTTTCAAGTTTTTTTTTTGTGATGAGTGTAAAAACCTATGACTTGTGTCACTTCGATATAGATATTCACGACATAAAAAAAATGATTTAGATTCATGGTATGATATATTTTCTTTCTTCCGTAGATATTTTGTACGATTGTTCAATAAATCAAGATATTGGATTGTAGGAGTTATAAATATTCCTTCCATGGGTGTATGCTTAACTTTTTCCATTTTGTATCTATCAAAACTCACAATCCTAGGCTTTTATTGGAAACAAATGTAGAGTTAGTTATTTGATTTCATAAGCTAAGCAAATTTTATTCCCTTTATTGATTTGTGGAAATAATTAAGTTCTTAAGATATACACAACAACATTTATGTACTATTCAATTTCAAAGTCTCCTTGCACATGACAGTTTGCGTAAAGCTTAATAAAATAATAACTAATTGTGCTACTTGATTGGTGGTTCTATTATACACTTACTTAATTCTTATACTTGCAACCTAAAACTTCGTGGTTGTTATGGATTCTGTGTAAATTAACAAGTTCATGGCATGTGACCCAATATTGACAACATCTCAACAACCACCCAGAAACAAATCTTTTCATTTCAAAACCCTTCATAACATAATTTATATATATTACCACTTTTTGGTTTTTATTATCAATATCTCTTTTCTCTCCAAAAACTTATTTTCCACTTCTTTGTTCTCAACTTATCATGAAGGCCACTCCACCAACCAATTAGCGTCATTGAAACCAAGGCCACTCACTAATAATAGATAATAATACGTATCATCGGTTTTAGTACATCTTTTGTTTTGGTTTTTTATTAATAGCCAATTTGACTATCTAGCTACCAAAGCTTAATAAAAAAAGTTGGCTACCAGCAACAACAAAATTTGAACACAATTTAATGACAATGTTGAACAAAAATTCAATGATACTAATTAGTTTTCTTTTTTATGGTAGGGGCAAGCATTTAAGTGCTTTTCGACTAATTAATTCGTAGGGGACAAACAAGCAAATCCAATTCATTTGCATTCACAAACAACCAAAATAAAGGTTTTTAGCTTGTTTTTATTTTTAATAGATAGATATATACACAAATTGAAAGAGGTAAGATTTTTTTTTTTATCAGCAACAATAAGCAATATATACATAAGAATCACAACTCCTATAAAAAAAATGGATACATCCTTACATCACACACATTTCTACCAACAATTCAAAACTATTTCTGCCAAAAACTACAATCACACGACAACTAAAGCAAAACAAGATAATTTAAAGGAATAAGACACCAATCAGAATAAGAAAGACAAATAGAGAGAAATTTAGAAGTAATCTAAGACCAAATCTTCAACTGAGTCAAATAAAAGATCTTAGAATAGTCCAACACTCCACCGCAAAAGAGGTAAGATAGTACTCTATTTTATCATTCTTATACAAATTTTTAAAATATAAAATAAGCTTAATGTCATTTTGAGCTTCCCATTCTTCTAAACTATGATAAGAAATTTTGAAAAAGTATTAAAAAATACACTTTAAACCTTTCTTAATTTTATTATTAAATAAACTTATAAAATAAAGTTTTTACCTACTTATATATTATTATATATTACAAGTTTTCAGTATGATAAATTTTAAATAATTCTTATCATATTAAAAAAATACTTTAAATCAAACTCTACTAACTTAAAAAAAATATTTACACTAATTTATATATTATAAAAAAAAATTCTTATCTTTAATGGATATAACATCTTAAAAAAATACAAAAATTTCCAGTGTCTTACAATTTTTACATTTATTGGCATTGTAAAATGTAAGTTACTCTAACAATTCTTAGGTATTCTTTACTCTTTTAGTCCGTGTGTGTCAGAGGATTATTTTGTTTGAAAGATTCACACACTAGTCAAATCATTGATACGCGATGCATAGTGAATTTTATATTACAAAGGTGTGAAGTGGGTTTGATTAATGAAAGAATATAAGACATCTAAAGAAACAGTTTGAATCTGCAATTTGCAGGTAGATTATTCAATAACCAACTGTGGAAAAAATGTGACAAACTTGGAGTATGCAAAATTATGGGATCTCTTTCATAAGAGTTTGTCAAATTTGGGTCATGTGCATCAAGAACTCCAAATTCACTTCTTTAAAAAAACCTAAAACCTTTGACAAACTTGCATCATGTGCATCGAGAACTCTAAAAATTCAGTTCTTTAAGAGTACCATATCCTTCAACCATCTCATTAATTATATCCATTAATTCTCCAAGTAGAGACTACTAGATGCACCTTTCTTTTTTTCGTGAACATCTGTAAGTGGGTCCAAATTTCACAATGCAACCTTAATATTATTTTCAAATTATTAGCATTAATTCATGTTTACCACTTAATTATAACTATTTTAAAAAATTTGATATCCCCATTTTGTTCGTATATTTATTTTACTATATTAAAATTTTGAGATTTTAAATATTTTATCAACTTGGTAAATTTCTTACTCATCCACTGTGAATAACGAGAATTTTTTTAAAACAACTTAGAACATATATATCATCATTTCGTTAATTAGACCTAATAAACTTCAATGCTTTTGAATGTTTAAAAGTAATTATAGAAGACTCCGTTAACGATAGTAATCAAGTTTTGTGTTTTTTAATGGGTTAAATATGTTTTTTTTTTCATATAATATGAAAATGATTTTTTTTTCTAATCTAAAATCTAGACTTTTTGACTGTTTAGTAAGTTAAATTATTAAAATGAGTATTTATTAGTATTTTATTTTTTTATACGTACAAATCAAAACGAAAGTTGACTATATTATAATATTATAATATTTAAGTTAATAATGAATGAATATTAAATATTTTATATTTTATTCAATAATAAAAATTTGTTTAACATTAAAAGAAAATTGTCAATGAGTGATTCCAATAATTTTTTAAAGTATAAATATTAAGCAGGTTTACAATTTTAATTAGGAAAAAAAATTATGATAAAAGTATAAGACGAAAAATATTTTTGATTTTTTTTTAATTTAGTGTTTAATCTGCCAATCTTGACTAACGTGCCACATGTCAATCATTAGAACGAATAATGGGCTATTAATTACAGTTGCATCTCTTATTTATGATTTTTTTGGTTGAAATAAAAAAAGTGATAATACAGAAGGTGTGTTTAGGATCCTCTGATATACAAATTTTTTAAACAGCTTGCTATTAGTCAAAAAGGGTTCATGGAGTTTGGTCATGTTACTCTATCATTTAGTATTAGTTATTCTCGTTAAGATGATTAACAAATACCACAGAATTAAAATATTACATTAATCAATGATTGGGGATTATGCTATACGTAAATTAGTGCAAGACGAAATATTTGATATTTCAAAAGCATCGGTATTCACGTAACCATGTTCGTAAAAGATACGATACAATTTTAGTAAATAATGGGATATACTATTGATTTTAGAACCAACAAACTAATAAACTTTAATAAAGTGAGTGCTTTTATTTTTCCATACTTTTCTCCTATTTTTTTTCTTCTAAATACTTAAATTCTACCGAGTAAGAATCATTAATAACATTCAAAACTATTAAGGATTATAGTCATTAATAAATTGTTTAAAAGGTACCAGTGACAATTCCTAGTGACAATTCCTACAGATCAACAAAGTCATATGAGATGAGGTTGAGAAAGGATGTTAGAAAGGAGGTTAAGGAAGATAATTTTGTGGTGAATTCCAAGAGTAGGGGAAAGAAAATTCTCGGAGGACCAAGAGATCCCGCGTATCAAGTTGAAACAAAGAGAATAGCCTAATTATGAATACTATATTTGAAGCATTTGTTGAGGGAGACAGATCGAGTTTTATGAGAAAAAAAATCTCTGAAGTATCAACTTGATAATTAGACTCTCATATCGTTCTCTTACATTATGCTTATCAATTACTTTTACGTCAAAGTAAGATTATTAAGTTGTTATCACCACTACACTAGCTAATTGGTGGATTAAGAAGATCTTTATTGACCAATTGTTTAGATACGCTCAATACATTCACATTGCGTAAAAAAACAATTTAAATATGATGTTTTTTAAAGAAAAATTATGGAATAGTATACTTTCTTATGATTTGTGTGTATATTATTAAAACTCGAAATTGAAAAACATTGAACTTTTTTCTTTTCTGCAAGATTTTATGCGTGGTTAAATAAATGTGAACTCTTGAGAAGTGATTTTTTTTTTTTGTTATGGATTTATTTACCTGGGCCTCTTAATTACCGGTTTATGTGTTAGAAAAAATATTTCAAGTATATATAATAAAAATGAAATGGTAGATATCATGCTTTTCAGGGTATTATATTTATATATATTAAAGTCTATAGCTATAGCTATAGACATAGATAATAGCAGAAACAAACATGAAAGTGTGGGAGCATGAAGAATGTAGCATTTCTTCTCCCTAAAATTGGAGGTATCTCTAAGATTATTATGAAAGGAACAATGATAGAAGAACTAGCATACTAAGAGAAAGCTTAGACGTACATGAAGGGAACAAGAAGTCACAAGATTTGACATTAAAAGATGCAAATATGGACAATAAATCTCAATATCTCAAAGGATTCACCAAATTATTGAGTGAGAGATTTCCACCAACACAACAACCTCCTCTCAAGTTAATTATATTATTTTCACTTGTGTAAATAAAAATATGATTAAGTATTGTCAACTCAGATTATATTTAATCTTCTTTAAATCATCGCAATGACATTTTCACTAGCAGTAGAGTAATTTCAGGAAAAAAAAAAATCTTTTGAAATTATTCTGTAAAACATCTTAAACTAATGTGATCAAAGAAAGTCTAATTCTTTTATATGGGAAGTCTTCAAATGAGATTAAAATATTTCAATTTTTTCAAACTTATCAATCTTCCATTGTGTAATAAGCTTTAGAATCTTTCACTTTTATTTTGAAAATATTATAAAACATCATGAAAAAAGGCAGTAAAATTAACTAAGTACACAGTAGTATACATAACTTTTTATGAAAAAGTTATCTAATATTATTTTTATAAAATATTTATTGTGATCTCCGCACATGTATTAAGTCAATTATAGTATAACTGCAACAAGTAGTGGTATTTACGTGAATTTGAGATATTTTATAATTTTTATTACCTTTAATTAAACTTCTATAACAATAATTTAAAAATTATATTCAATTTTATTAAAATAGAAATTACAAGGTTAAATAATAATAAAATAAAATTGAATTGTAAGCAGTGGTAATGAACACTAAGATTCAATTTCACTTATTTTCAGATTTAATAAGAACATAATCTCTTAATAATATCATTTTTATTTTAATAGTTAATTCCTTAATTATTAAATTATACTCTTTGTATTAAAAAGTCAACTTAACCAACTAATAATCTTAATTTTACTATAACATATACGATTTTACGTGAGTTAATTTGAATTCGATTTATACCATATTTTTGAAAACATAAGATGAGTGATCAAGTCATATGAAATTAAGTATAAATTTAATCTACTAGCTTGAATAGTAAAACACACAGAATATATATATATATATATATATATATATATATATATATATATAAATAAATAAAGAAGTTTGATAAACTATATTCAATTATTTAGTTATTTTTTTAAAATACTTTTATTTTATATTTCAAAATTCACTTAATTATAACTCTTTTTATTAGAAAAATAAATAAATAATTAGAAGAATTATGAGTACTCTTAACCTTGATAAAAAAATTTGCTACAAGAAAAAGGCTATGTGAATGGAAAGTCTTTTAACTCTTAATAAGATATAAAATTTACACACTCTTAATAAAAGTGAAATGTCTATTAAAATTTGACTTCGTGCAAAATTTTGATAATTTATTTTTTCAGTGTTCACAATTAAGAAAAGTTAATCTCTTTTAGGTTCTAAAAATGAGGTTATGGATTGAGTTATAATTAACTATGATTTTAGTTTTTAAAAGAAAAAAAAAATCACTTAAAGAACTTATTTGCTTATAAAAAAAAAAATTTCAATTATGTTCACAAACTTAAGATTTGAATCTTATGAGATGAATGATGATGTTCTAGAATTTTAGATATAAGATTTTAAATAAAATTTTAGATCATAAAATTGAATATTTAAAACAAAAATTAAAAGTTAAAATTCCTTAAAGTTTATTTTGTTGGAGTAAAATTTATATGAATTGCTTAGAAATAACGTCACAAAATAATACCTTGGTGTTATATTGGAAAATTGATTTTGAATTTACAGAAAAAAATATTGAAAGTACGAAGTTATTTCGGTAAAACAAATTTAATAAATAATATAAACGATGAACAACTAATTATAATATAAGTATACATAACGATTCTACACTATTTTATGGTGTTAAAAAAAATAGAGACTCAAAGAAAACAAGAGTTGTTCTTCAATCTTTACCCATATGTAGTGATGGGAGCAGAAAAATTTAAGAGTATAAGATATGGTTTGGTGAAGATGCGTAATTATTTTATTTGGAACACTTGCTTGTTTAGACAGATAGTATTGTCTTGGAATCCCGTTATCAGTAAAATTAATTATTTTTATACTGATTAAAAATAAGAGTTAAATTTATTTAATATTTTTCTAAATTATATTTATTCATAGTTAGGTTTAAAAGTAAGAATACTGGATAAAATAAAAAAAATAAAAATTTAAGTATATGAATTATTTATTATATGGTAGCAGCATTGATGTAGCATTAATTGGAAACAAAAGATATGCATATCATGAAAGATCCGGTGGTGGGCACTTACGCATGATATCATATGGTCAACAAATTTAATGCATGCACATCACTAAAAAATCATTGTGAGTACCGAGGTAGTTATGTGTTCTTTCACACCCATTTCTTCCTCTGTCATTTCCCCTTTCATATCAAAATATTACCTCCTTCCAAACACACCATTTCTAACCCTTATTCATACATAAGTCAACAAAGTTAACCTAATTAACTTTATTTGTTTAAAGATAAAAGTGAAAAACAATTTATATATACATTTTTAATCCATCAATATTTTGATTTCAAGTTTATTTTTTCTAATTAAGAACTAAAAAAAGTTTTATTTAATTTTTTTTTCTCATTTCTCCAACCACATAACATACAATAAAAAGGAAAACCCCATAAATAAAGGTAGGTTTTAAATTTTTACAGAGGAGTTTGAGTGTTGTCTCCCAAGACATGGGCAAAGACCAAAATATGGTTTAAACTAGAGCTATAACCTAGCAAACTTTATAGGTGCAGCCTCGTAGCCATCCATAAAAAGCCCATCACAACACAAACTCAAATTCTCATTCTCCACGGAATCCTTCATCACTTTTTTTAAAGCTTATCTTTATTCTTTCTATTTTTTATATTCATTTACCCTTTCTAGTGTATAGTCCTTATAACATTTCCATTTTTCATGACTTTATATATATAATTATGACTATAGTACGATGTGCCTCTGAAAAATCATTCACTTCAGAAGTCTTCGTAAACCCTTCATATTCAAATCCACTGCTAGTCTCTAATCATTATTTTGTTTTCCTCTTGATTACATTTCAATATCTCAAAAGAAATAGATCGATTACTTCCTTATTTAACAATGAAAGAAAACTGATAAAAATATAAAGTGAAAAAGATATAGTATATACTCAGTATTATTAGTGCTATAATTCAAATTCTCATCCTGTTTTAGTAATTTATGTACAATTATTGAACTGTAATATCGATTTAAACAGGCTGGAAGTAGTTTTTTTATGATCATGCATAGATTTTGAATTCATTTTCTTTGCAAATGCTATGTAATGGTTCGTTTAATTTATTTATTAAATTAAAAACTGAAAAACAAAATAATAGTTAACTTTCAGTACTGTAAGTAATATTAACATTTCCTGAAAATAAATGCAAAATAATAATAATAATAATAATAAAATATAAAAAAGCATAGTAGTAAATAGTTAATATGTGGGATATATAGTTTGATTTCTGGAAAGTTGAGGATTGAGATTTGACGCACGCAGTTATAGGAGTGGATTTGTTTTGTTTTTGTTTGCTATGCATTGCACGAAGGAACACACGCAGGTACTGCTAGTAGTATACGAAAACGTCATCAGCTTAGGGTTTTAGATGCGAAACGGTGTTGAAAGTCGCACCGTAACCTAATCTTGCGACATGCGTGTCGAAATTATTGACTCTTTGATGATACTTGCAGTCAAATCTCTCTCTCTGTTATGTTCTTTTGGGAAGGCACCAACCTACCTCTGCGAGGCTGTGAATTCTCCGCCTAGGTTTCCTAGCCTTAAGAAATCTACCCCTACTGGTTCGTTTTGGTGGCTCTGCATTTGTCAACAACGACTCTGCCTAGCTCTTTATTCTTCATTTCCATTACTTATAAATAATCAACACCCTTTCCGAAGCCATTAACAAACCATTCTGCTTCATTTTCAACAACACTTTTAATACTGCTACTCTATAAACTGGTTTTTTTGGTTTTATATTTTTTCCTTTAGACACTTTTTTAAACAATTTTGAATTATAATAAGTGTAAGTAAAGTTAAAATGTGATAGATAGGTGAATAATATATGCTTGAAAAGGAGAAGAGTAGGGATGTGAATTATTGAATGTGAAAATAATAGAGAAGAAGTAAGTGGGTAAATGTAAATGAGTGACATTGTAGGGCAAGCCCCATGCAGAGAGAAGGGGGAGGGTATGGCCTGATGAATGTAGGGTCTGTGTGGGAGGGGGGGGCTTTCTGCGTAGGTCTCCAAACTACTGACACACCAAGAAAGGACGGGTCATGTGGATGTCTGAAGAGTGAGGGTTTTATTATGTATTGTAGTAGTAATAGTAATTCTGACTTTTTCATGCCAATTAATGTTTTCACCTTTCTGTACTCTATTCTACGTTCCCCTACCTCCTGCATGGAGTAGAATTAGTAGCAGTAGTGGTGTACTTCAAAACTTAGGGTGACATCTAGGTTTTACTGTTTATCATAATTACCACACTGTAATCCGAGGTTAATGTCAGGGTAAATTTGGACTCCACCAATAATTCATACCCACTGATATATATATATATGCATATAATGACAGTGTGTAGTAAAAATTGGAATTGAATCTTCCTCAGTGGTCCCACTTTGATGCCATTGCGTGTTGTTGACGGTGGATGGAGGAGGTGGTGATGCATCAAACGGCCAACGTTGTGTTTTTGAGTTGAAGGGTTGAGATGAATGTTAAGAGAGTTGAGGAGTGTGTGTGTGGCACGTGTTGGTATGCGTGGAGGTGTCACAGCACTACACAGCTAACAAGGTGGTGTGCATGGGAACTGCGTCATCTGTTCGCTTATTCACTTCCCCTCTCACCTATCTCAACAACACACTACTTAATCACAAATTATTCTTCATTTTCGTATTAATTATTTTCTTTAAAACTATTACTTCATAAAAACTCTTATTTATTTTCTATGATTATTATATATTGTAAAAGGAATATTCTAAATAATTAGCGCACCAACAAACTTCACCACAAACTCAAATCCCCTAGATTCAAACGTGATTTAAAAGTTACACTGACAAAACTGATTTTGAAGTCTTGTCGATAATTTATACTATCCAAAACTCCTAAAACGATTTCAAAATAGAAAATAATCAAATTTGGAGACTTTCGAAGGAGTGTGAAGCATACAAATCTTAGATTGGTGTTTATTTGATTTCAAAATACGAAGAACCCAATTACTAGACAAAATTGTACACAGTTGAAATTAAGATAATGAAAAGTGCAAATAAGACGGAGATTTGAGTTAGTGAAAGATTTTTAGGATTGAAATGGAATAATTATTAAAAGTTTTGAAAGTGCAATATTTAATTCCCCGAAGTTGTGATGCAGGAATCACGTTTGTTCTTTAGTGGTTGATCTTTAGTAGGTTTGACAACAGTGTGGGGGATATGTTAAAGAAGAATAGAAATGATTAATGCTTAAAATATATGAAATGATTAATGATTAGTTAGATAGTTAGATAGTTAGGGAGAGGAGGGTGGTAAAAAGCTTATAGTTATGGTGAAGTAGTAAACGATGGGTTTAGGTTTGATTTGTTTAATTATTGGTTGTAGATGTAGATGTAGATGTAGACGGTAATTGGCGTCACTATTCTCCTTCCAAAAGCACTACACCATATATAAATATGCAGAGGAAGCAGGCCTTCCTTTTTTGTACAAATTACACATATACAGACACATAGAAAGAGAAAGAGGGACAGATCTCTCTCAAGGCGTTTAATTGCAGACATCTTTTGGGTTTCTCGATATAAGGGAGAGAGAGATACAGAGAAGAGAAGAGAAGATCCAAAGAACTATATCCTTCAACATCTCCTTTTACCTCAATCCATCCCTTGAGTTTCTTTGTCTCTTAGCCTTATTTTCGTTTCATCCCATGCCCCTCTACCAAAATTCGTTTGTCTTCTGTGCCACCTTCAGATTCACCAAAACAAACAAAACTTGTTTTTTCCCTATCTTTCTCTCCTTTTCACAAAACCGATAGAAAGGGATCGATTCTCTGTATATTCATTCATATATATTCCTCAGCTCAACCTCTCGCTGTAAACATGGGTACTGGTTGGAGGAGAGCCTTCTGCACCCGAGACCCCGCTTCTACCATATCGGATAAACACCCCGCAAGCCCAGGCCCAGGCCCCAGCCCAAGAAGCTGCGCTCGCTTGGGTTTTCTCTCCGGAGGAAGCAACCCTTCCACCCCACGCTTGCGGTGCACTACAATACCAGAATCTGCTTCTCAAACAGTTAGCGTTAACGAGAGCCCCAGGGTTGAAAGCAAGAACACCCCCAGAGCAACCAAGTCTCCGAAAACGGTGTCGCTCTCAAATCCATCTTCACCGCGTTCTCCTCTCAAGCTCTCCCTCTTCAAGAACAGTTTCAAATTCAGGGTATGTTACGTTGTATGTATATGCAGTAATAAATTATAAGAAATTGGTTGAGTGAATGGTTGTGATTTGTTGTGGTTGAACAGAGTAGCTGTGGAATTTGCTTGAACAGCGTGAAGACGGGACAGGGTACGGCTATTTACACTGCGGAATGCGGTCACGCGTTTCATTTCCCGTGTATTGCAGCGCATGTACGCAAACATGGTAGCCTGGTGTGCCCCGTCTGCAACGCCACGTGGAAAGACGTCCCACTCCTCGCGGCGCACAAGAACCTCGCTGCAATATCCGCCACGCAAAACGACGTCGCCCAGAGGATCACCCAAAACCCCAATGCCAACGTCAAAAAGACAACAGAACCCACATCCCCCGTTTTCAAGACCTACAACCACGTGGAGCCCCCACCCAAGCATTCAGATTCGATTCGGTCCTACGACGACGACGAGCCACTCCACTCTCCCACCTCAGGCGGAAGGATCATTCCTATTCCCGAAGCCGACGAGAATGCGGAAGAAGACGACGAAGAAGACGCCGGCGAGTTCCAAGGCTTTTTCGTCAATACCAAGAATTCCTCCTCAAAATCATACTCTGATTCCTTCCAAACAACTGAAGGAGATTCCAGAACTGTTCAGGTGAAACTCATGCCAGAGTGCGCCGTTATCTCGGCTTCCCGAACGCACGAGACCTACGCTTTGGTGTTGAAAATCAAGGCTCCACCGCCGCCGCCTGCACCACGGAGCAGTGCCGCGTTTTCTCAGCGTGCGCCGATAGATCTCGTCACCGTCCTGGACGTTGGTGGAAGCATGACCGGCGCGAAGCTGCATATGCTAAAGCGCGCGATGCGTTTGGTTATCTCATCGCTTGGCCCCTCTGACAGGCTCTCGATCGTTGCTTTCTCCGGAACATCGAAACGGCTCTTACCGCTGCGCATAATGACGGCCCAAGGTCAGCGCGTGGCTAGACGCATAGTTGACCGGCTCGTGGTCGGTCAAGGCTCGAGCGTAGGCGACGCATTGAGAAAAGCGACGAGAGTGTTAGAGGATCGCAGAGAGAGAAATCCGGTGGCGAGCGTTATGCTGTTATCGGACGGTCAAGAAGAGAGAGTTCAGAATCAGAGGGGTAACAGTAGTGGCAGTCAGAGGAAGTCGTCCACCCACATGTCGTCGACGCGGTTCGCGCATATCGAGATTCCTGTTCACGCTTTCGGGTTCGGGGCGAAAAGTGGTTACAGCCAGGAACCGGGGGAGGAGGCATTCGCGAAGTGCGTGGGTGGGCTTCTGAGCGTGGTGGTGCAGGACTTGAGGATTCAAGTGGGGTTTGAATCAGAGGCAGTGGAGATGAGCGCGATTTACTCGTGCAGTGGAAGGCCCAGTCTGCTGAGCTCAGGGGCGGTGCGGCTGGGGGACTTGTACGCCGAGGAAGAGAGAGAGCTGTTGGTGGAATTGAGAGTTCCCGCGTCGTCAGGACCTGGGACCCACCACGTGATGGCTGTACGGTGCCTCTACAAGGACCCTGCTAGCCAGGAGATCGTATACGGTAGGGAGCAGGGTCTTCTGGTCCCGCCGCCTCAGAGCCTGCGTTGTTCCGGTACAAGGATCCAGAGGCTCAGGAATCTCTTCATAACCACCCGAGCCATTGCAGAGTCCAAGAGGCTTCTTGAGCACAACGCTGACTTCACCAGCGCGCATCATTTGCTTGCCTCCGCCCGTGCACTTCTCATGCACTCTAACGCCGCTTCGGCTGAAGACTACGTGCGCGCCTTGGAGACTGAGCTGGCAGAGCTTCACTGGAGAAGGCAGCACGAGCAAGTTCAGCAGCAGCAGCAGATTGTGCAACAGCAACAGCGGAGAAGAGGGAGTGAGAGAGAGATGACTTTGGTGGACGAGAATGGCGAGCCGCTTACCCCCACGTCGGCTTGGAGAGCCGCCGAGAAGCTGGCTAAGATGGCGATGATGAAGAAGTCTTTGAACAGAGTCAGCGACTTGCACGGCTTCGAAAACGCTAGGTTTTAATTTTTATTTTTAAATTATGTTTTTTTTTTATTATTTTAAAATGTAGAGACATATGAGAGAGAGAGAGAGAGAGAGAGAGAGAGAGAGAGAGAAGGTAAGAAAAGGGGATGGGGCATGATAGTAGAATGGAATGGGGACAAGGTGGTAGCAGACGGCGCGGCCCTTTCTGCATTGGAAGATGACCACAGAGAAAAGGATATGGCCCACTCTTAAAATGGCAGAAATTCATTGGATGCATCCTCCATCATGTCTTTCTGTCATGTGCCTTTTATATACACTCTTGTTTTCCCATTTTAATCATTTGCTTTTCAACCACACAACCCAGAACAAATCTAAACTCCGCTGCTGCCACCTTCATAAGGGTAGTAGACACTAGAAAGAAAGTTGTAAATGCCATTCTAGTAGTAATCTATAAAGTCTCTCTCTTTATGCTTGCCTTTTCCGAAGTCGATATTGTCATGTTTTAAGTTTTGTGTTGTCGTTTTAATGTAGTGGGTTTGTGCGGCTAATAATTAAGTAGCGGACTAGGAACGAGGCTAAAATCATCTTTTGGGTGAAAAACATGGCAGAAGACAGAACTTAATGATGAACAAATGATTACATTCCATGGCAACATGATGCTTTTTCAGTTTTTTTCATCTTTCATCCAACTACCCTTACCTTGGCAATTCAGAAATGAAATTCGAAGGGGCCCAAAGTTAAATGCAATCATAAGCGTTACACTGAGCTACGTGACAAAATAAAATAAACGGAGATAGGTCTGTGGGTTTCATTTCAAGGTGGTAAATAAGTAGTAGGTCCTTCTACAGTTGGAGATGAGATGTCCAAAGCAAACATACTAGGTACATGAGATAAACCTAATGAGCGAGTGACGGAGAATTTATGTATGCATACATGCTATAATCTCCTGCGCTCATGGGTAGTGAATTTTATACCTGGAAAAAAGTGATGGTCGGGGAGTCCAAAAATAAAGATGATAGATAGAGGTAAAGTGTTGGAATGGAGAAGAAATTTCCAGGTAGTTGGTGGGCTCAGAAGTAGATATTGAGATTATTTGATAGGTAGGGATGGATGAGTGATGATAAATGGAGAGATGAGGGGCCATTTTAGTTAGTTAGCATCAAAGGAGGATCTGGAACAGAGATGTCAGGTGTGGAGCCCAAATAGGAGTCTCAGTTGTCGAATCCATCACCATCTGGCCGTCTTGTTCTTGGTCCAGTGGTGTTATGGTTTATTCTTGGTAGTGTTACTGGGAGTATAGGAGGAGGAAGAGGAGGAGGTGCCTCACTCACCAAGCTACCACAAACAACAACAACAAGGCTAATGCTGTTTTAACTTTGATCTGGTCCAGGCCTACGCTACGGAGGAGCGTGGTTTTTATGTCAGTTTGTGTTGCGCTATAAATAACCCATGGGCTGCTACACCCTAGGGATCAAGACTTTATATCTTATATATATCAACTAATCCAATTATACCACTACGTTTCTTTGCCGCTGTTTTTAGATCAGAGAGGAGACTGAAAATGAAAGAAAATAAAGGAGAAGAGACTGTCTTTAGATTACCAAGATTAGGGAGTGAAAAAAAAGTAAGAAAATAAATATTAGTCGGTGGATCTGACTAGTCGAGAAGGAATGAAAAAAAAAAACAATTAAGATAAAGTGAAAAGAATAGATAAAATGATATATCTAATAAAATGATCAAATTGTCTTTATTGTTATAAATTAATTTTAATTAAATATTAAAAAATATTATTATTATTACTATTTTAAATATTTTTATTATTTTTATTTTTATTAGTATTTTTTATTTAATGTATAAAGCATTGTAAACATTATTATTTTTAATTATTTTTAATTTATTATTATTACTTTCTTAATACCTTATTAGTATTATTTTAATATTATTATTTATTATGTTATCTAATATAGTAAAAGTCATAACTGCAGTGCAGACACATCATTACAGTACCATTGTAACACCATCACCACCACACCACTATTATATACTATTACAACATATGAAACACAATAAATAACAAGGCATAATTGATTACATAATGCATAATCAATTATATAATTGATTATTCATATTCTTACACTTATAATTGATTGTATAGAGTCTAAATTTGATATTGTCTATTATCAAAGTATTTCTCAATATTTATATTTAAAGATATTAATATTGAATAAGTGAGAATAAGAAAATGTCAGAGAATCACTTTTTGAAAGGATATAACATTTATTAGTAAATTAGGTTAATAATAAGGCCAGATATAGAAGAGATAGAGGAGAGATCTTAGTATATATCGGAAAATGTACAAAAGAAAAAGATAAATTACACACTAGTTAAGAGTTCACATATTTTTGGCTATATTGAATGTTTTAGGTCTGAGATCACCAAGACTTTTATATGGAACATTTTGGCGTCCATTTTGGAGCAGGTAAAATCAATCATGTACTGCATAATCTTAAAGTTTTGATCATCATGAGGGCAACACCATGAACTACACCGGAGGAGGAGGCAAACGGAGCACCACTACCTAATGCAACTCAGGTTGTAATAAAGATGGTGGAGACAATGAGAAAGCAAAACAAAGAACAAGAGGAATTCAAAAGGGTCCATGAGGACTTAAAAAGGAAAAGTGTAAAAGCAAGAGAAATGATGGAAGAATTAATAAGGGTATAAGAGCAACTTCAAAGAAGGAAGGAAGAACTTCAAAGGTAGATCAACAACTAGAACATGGATGGTCGGCCGGAGGAGGACGTAGAACTAGATTTTCAACCATTTTCAAAGCAAATTTTGAGTGAACCAATTCCTCGGAACTATGTCTTTCTGAAAATCGGACTGTTTACTAGGAAGCAAGAACCGAATGCCCATATAAAAAATTTGAGGGCCCAAATATTGATTTGCGGAGGATCGGATGCGGTGCGATGTAAGACGTTGGTTGGGACAACATTGGATTGGTTCATTAATTTGCCAAGAGGATCCATCACATCTTTGGAAATATTTACCAAGTTGTTTGTTGCCCATTTGCGACAAACAAGGCGAAGCTTGTAGAAATAGTGGATTTGTTTGAAGTCAAGCAATCAAAGGAGGAAATAAAGCAGTTTTTATGTCGCTTTAATGAGGTTGTAGTGCAAATTCTCCAAGTGAATGAAGGCATGTTTGTAGAAGCCTTTATTCGAGGACTTCGGGCGAGAACGTTCGGTGATACAAAGAAGACCACAAGACATGGTGGCTATCAACCTTAGGGCGACATCTCATATCAAAGCAGAAGAAATTACCATTAAGAAGAGGGAGGAAGAAAGCATGAGCGAAGGATAGAGAAGGAACTTTGAAGGGAAGGAGAGACGTCGATCCCTATGAGGTTTTAAGCCATTAAATGAAAGAAGAGGACGAAGGTTTGAATGATCCCCATTATCAGATTGTTTGTTAATACTTATATTTAAAGACATTATTATCAAATCAGCATAAATCAAAAATTTCCATATAATCAATCTTTAAAAAGGATACAACATTTATTAGTGAATTAGGTCAATAATAAGGCCAGATAAAAAAGAGATAGGGGAGAGATCTTAGTATATATCAGAGAATGTATAAGAGAAAATGACAAATTACACACTAGGTAAGAATTCACATATTCTTAACTATACTAAATGTTCTAGGTTTAAGATCGTCAAGACTTTTGTCTGAAACAGATTGTGATAGTTACAATGCTCGAATATAACAAATATTATTGTGTGCTTATGAGAGTAAACATCTCAATTGCTAACATTTTATCTATATTTCTTCTTCTTTCTTCACACTTCACACCAAAATAAAACATTTTGTCTTTCTCTCTTTGCATTTCTCCTCATTTCACAAGAAACAAACACACAACATTGTCACATTTTCATCTATGTGAAGAGTGGATCACGGAAAACAAACACATCATAAATAAATGTTGCCCCTCTGCCAAATGGTCCTTAAATAAAATAATTACATCAATATTTCCTCAACTTTAACTTTTGATATTTGTTTCGGTCTTTAGATATTAATAGAATATATTAACTTAGGGATATTAATAAAATATATTAACTTAGGGATTAAATAGTTAAATATTCAATATTTGAAGGTTACATCAAGTAGTTTTATTATCTTAGAAACTACTCTGGAGATATATTGATATGGTTTATTCAATAATTTATTTCTTTTTACAACAATTTATTAATTTTCCTTTTAATTAGTGATAATCTAATGTAAAAAATAATAATTTGTGTAGTAAAAAAAATGGTGAAATGCAGCTATAGAAACCCTAAACAAGTAAGTGTTTTGTTGGCTCATATTCACGTGGGGGGAGACCACCGTTCTCTTTGTACAGGACTGGATGGAGATGGCATTGCTTTTCAATTATTCTTGTCAATTATTCTTGTGGGGATTTTAAGGCCACGTTTAACAATTCAAACTGTTTTTTTTTTTTTCCAGCTATGGACCCAAAATGAAAACAACAATAGCAGTTACATTTCACAATCCTGCTGTGATGTCCGTGACCATCCTCCGAATATTTAATGATTTCATTTCAAATATCACTAAACATAAATGGGATCAAATTTAACATCGAATGTCATAATCTTTTACCAATATCAAATACTTATATAAAAGTGTAAGATTGCCATAAAACAATATATTAAGTCTAATCATGTTTGATAACGATCAAGTCACCGTAAATTTTTCCAACTACGGAGTTTTTCCAGTTCAGTAGCAGATACTCTAATATTATTTTTGTAAAATAAATTTCAATCTAAAAGCATTTAAGTGCATTAATTTATTAATTTTGTTGCATTTCTTCCATCTTAATGATAATTGATGTTAATGAGCATTACAAATGTTGTTGAGAGTACTACTATTCATTTTCCATTTTAGTTAGGATACAATGGTTTCAATTTTTCTCTACTTCAAAATCAACATGGGAAAATGTTACTTGATTATTTGGTCACAAGAATACAAACTAAACATGTTGAGAATCAAGTTCATTTAATAGATCTTTTACTTGTCCCTATTGTTGTGAGGCCAATTGCCAAGGCAACGTTCCTTTCTCTCACACTTGCATGTGGTGATCTAATAGTTGAGTTGAGTCACAAGAATTTAAGAAGATTGGGTCTGAAATGGTGTGGGATGTTAGGGTGGTAGTGACACGTCAAGGTTTCTGTCCAAAGCATTCTAACAACACTGCAATTTTAGTAGTTTTGAGCAAGTGTACTTTGTATAACTTGTAATCTTATGTTCTCAACTGTAGCTTTATTGTGTTGCTCTGTTTTGAGTAAAAGATCTTCTTTCAATGTATGTGTGTTGCCCTACCTTGTGGACTCATGAAGCTCCTTCCATCCAAACCACGGGAGGTGGGGTTGGGGAGATTTTGCTGTCACTTTTTAGATATTTGTCTCATTTTTAAAACTAATTTTTGCCTTATTTTATCTCTTATCTACTGTTTCAGAGGTAATAAATATGAATTGTTTTATTTTAAATTTATGAGTTACATTGTCTTTTTCACTCAATAAAATCAAAGTTTTAACAAACCAACAATACTTTAAATATTCAATAGGTAATTTAGTAAAAGGTGTAATTGAAGTTATATAATAAATTTATCAATTCTTATAAATTATTTCAAAAATAGACATTATACAACAGTAGAGCACCGTGTTGTTCTTTTTCTGCAGATTTCTAGGAAAATAACGCAAAACTAAAAAATAATCTCTTTTATTAATCTCTCTCTGATTAATTATAGCCTTTCCTCTTATTTCACTTTCATGCAAGATATGTGTATGTATAAAGTATTTAAAAAAATATACAATATTTGAGAATATGATAATATTAAGTATATACAAATAAAGTAAAAAAATGTCTCTTTCAAATAGGCAAACAAAAAGGAAAGGGATATTAGTAAAGAGGAAATATTACTGACATCTTTTAATATAGCTTTGCTATTCATCACAATTGGATTTCTGCAGTGAGCTACCTGATATGCTGAATTGCTGATGGACCGGTGGAGTAATTTGTTTTCCTAGCTTTTTTACTCGTGTTTCTGTTTTTAAACAGATCTCCTCTCCCTTTAATCAAGTTTCCTAATTTCACTGCTTTAACTGGCCAATGGACAGCCTTCAATGTAGAGGTAAAATAACCCCAGAGCTCAGTTTCATAATCCCTCGTCCTAGTCGAGATTGCTAGTCAAAGCCTGTTACAACACATATAAGAAACACTCCAATAACAATGCTTGTAGATCAACTAGTGATTGGTTGCTAATATATTGTTTACAAAATCTACAAAACTAACAAAAAGTGTGAATAAACCTGAACCAAGAAAGACAAGGGTAGTGCAAAACCAATCCTCTCTAGTATAGAAGCTCGACACTTACAATTAACATTCCCGATACTGGGACACATTTTAGAAAAATATTATTCGAGGTAAATACAAAGCTCAACAAAACACTTCATTTTGTATAATACAAAG